>Ga0256829_1001040_pt1 | contig 23902 bp, 23 predicted proteins | sample 131447metaG_FD_185979 | JGI IMG/M metagenome (GOLD analysis project Ga0256829, IMG submission 185979) | Hydrothermal vent microbial communities from Lau Basin, Pacific Ocean - 131-447 | ecosystem: Environmental > Aquatic > Marine > Hydrothermal vents | place: Pacific Ocean: Lau Basin | collected...
TGACTTAACTAAACTATAACTCTTTAAAGCTAAAGAAAAACTGAAAGAGAGATAATTTTTTTTAATATATACTTATAATGTTTTAAAATATCACACTTAACGGCATTTGTTGTAATAATATAAAAAAAACTTAATTGTGATAAGAAAAATAGTATTATTTTTTGCTATAATACTGAAAACGCGATAAATAGGAGACAATATGAAAAAGATAGTTTTAGCATTTATGCTATTAGTTGGTGCAGTTCAGGCAGGTAATTATACAAAGGAAGATAGAATCAAAGATATGAAAGCTATGGCGAAGGCTATGGATACCATTCAAAATGGATTTTTTTATAATAACTATGATACGGTTGCAGAAGGGGTGATGAAATTGTCTGATCATGTTGAGAATGTTAAGCCACCGATAGAAGAGACCGAAGAGAAAAATCCTATGGCTCGTTATATGGATGGAAAAATTAAAATGACAAACAAAATAGTTAAAAAGATAGACCAAAAAGCATTGACTATCTTACAGAGATTTAAAGCTGGCGATTCGGCACAGGCAGTACAAGCATATACGAAGATTGTCGGACAGTGTATGAAATGTCATAGAGAAATTAGACACTGGTAAAGAGTATGCGATTTTTACTAGCACTGTTTCTTTTTATTGGCTCACTGCAGGCTGCAGAGCTTATTTTGACGGGAACAGTTATCTCGAACAATAAAAAGATGATATCTGCACGATATATGGGCTATATCAAAAAAATTAATTTTGAAGTAGGAGACAGCGTTAAGAGAGAAGACACACTTTTCGAACTTGAGTCAGCAGAGTTTGACATCTTGGAATCTCAAGCAAACTTGGCACTTGAACAGGCGAATTTGATGCTGGATGTTTATAAAACAAGACTCAATGTTTTTAAAAAACGTAAACGACGCCTGAAAAAGAAAAGCAAAATAATGCCAGTTATGGATTTTCGTGCGAATATGGAAGATATGAATGAAAATATTGATGATGTAAGCGGTTCAATCGAAGCCGCAAAAGTATTGGTTAAATCGGCGAGTGAAAAGAGTAAACAATTTGCTACAATTGCAGGATATTTAAAAGTCAAAGCTCCCAATGACGGAATAGTTGTCGAAAGACGTATTCAGGTTGGGGATATGGTAGCACCTGGAATGCTCACGATGATTATTGTAGACATGAAGCATCTCGAAATTGAGGCGGAAGTAGCGGAGTCTGATTTGAAGTATGTCAGACGCCATAAAGTGGTAGAAATTAAAATCCCATCACTGAACTATAAAGCTTCAGGCTACATCAAAGCAATTGTTCCAAGTGCGAATCCAATGGCACATACTTTTAAAATTCGTATTCATTTTGAAAAAACAAATGATATGATTTTTCCGGGTATGTATGCTAAAGTATATATTGACTTGACAAATGAATTAAAAAACAGGATATAAAATGAAATTGTTACTAGTGTTTTCGCTATTTTTTACAGCCATAACAGCAACGAGCCTTTTGGCAAAAGAGAAGCATTACTCTGTGAGTGTTGTGCCAAAACATATGACAGTTGCAGAGAAAAAAAAGCGATTTTTTGCACTCTTAGTTCCAGCAGTTGAACATGTACATAAAGAGCTTGAAGCACAATATCTGCAGGTTAAACAAGATATAAAAAATCATACTAACCAAGCAAAAATAGAGAAGCTAAAAAAGAAATATAATGCAAAAACAGATAAAGAGCTTTTAATAGCGATTAAGCCGCATCCGATGAGTATAGCTCTGGCACAGGCGGCTATGGAGAGTGCGTGGGGAACATCACGTTTTTTTAGAGAGGCAAATAATATTTTTGGTGTTTGGAGTACAAACTCAAAGCAAAAGAGAGTTGCTGCAAGTGAAAAACGAGGGAATAAAACTATTTGGGTAAGAAAATTTGACAATCTTGATGAGGCTATTAGACAGTACTACTTTATGCTCTCTGCATCTTCGCGTTATAAAGCTTTTAAGACAATGAGCTATGAAGGCAAGCCGGCAACTGAGGTTATTAAAGGACTGAAGTATTACTCAGAAAGAGGTGATGCCTATGTCAAAGAACTGCGTAGTATGATTCGTTATAACAAGCTTACCAAATATGACATCAATGCACTGAAAGAAGGTGCATAATCTGCTATAATTTCTCTCATGGAAGAAATTAATAATTATATAGCATCTCACGATGTCAGTGAGATGCATCCCTCAGAAATTGCCAACATTTTACGTGGATTGAATGATGCCAAGTTTAGCGAGGCTATCAAGCTTGTTCCGAAAGAACTTGTAGGTGATGTCGCTCTTGCCCTTCCAGACAGATATTTTGATGATGTTGTTGAAAATCTCAGTGTAGATGAACTCTCGCAAGCAGTTTCAGAGCTTGAATCTGATGACCAGTTAGAGTTTATGCAAGAACTTGAAGATGTAGATGAAAATGTCGCATCACAGGTTTTTGCCACGCTTGATGAAGATGATAAAAAAGAGATTACACAGCTTCAAAAATATGATGAAGATAAAGCCGGTGCATATATGCAGCTTGAAGTCTTTACCGCTGGTATTGATGAGACTGTTCAAGATGTTATTAAGCGTTTTGCACGTCTAAGAAAAGCAAATGAGTTAGAAAATATTCAAAACCTTTTTATTGTTGGAAATCACCACAAACTACTCTATACGGTAGGACTTGATGATCTTTTAGTCTTTGACTTTTCAAAAACACTCAAAGAGAATATAGAGGAAAGCAGTGACTCTTTTGAACCCATTAAAGCGCATGACAGAGACGACATAAAACATGTCGTTGAACTCTTTAAACAGTATGATCTCTCAGTTATGCCGATTATCAGTGAAAAAGGTGTTTTGCTTGGGCGTATTACCTCAGATGACATTTATGATATCATCAATGAACATGCAACGGAGCAGATGTATAATTTGGCGGGTGTTGATGATGAGGCAGAAGAGGATGAAGATGTCCTTAAAGCCGGGCGAAAACGCGCTTACTGGCTTGGTATAAACCTCTTAACGGCAATCGCAGCTTCTTTGGTTATCGGACTTTTTGCAAGCACAATTAACTCTATGGTAGCACTCGCAGTTCTTATGCCAATAGTCGCTTCTATGGGTGGAAATGCAGGAACACAGACGCTGACCGTTATAGTTCGTCAGCTAGCCTTGGGTGAGATTAGCAAGGGGGATGCTTTTAGAAGTATAAAAAAAGAGGTGCTCATTTCTCTGATGAACGGTTTTCTTTTTGCAATTGTTGCCGGATTTATAGCGTGGATTTGGTTTAGCATACCTCTACTTGGGCTTGTTATTGGCCTGAGTATGATTATAAACCTTTTTATGGCCGGTTTTTTTGGTGCGATGATACCATTGGTATTGAAGCGGCTCAAAATTGACCCTGCAATTGGAAGTACTGTCATACTCACTACAATAACAGATGTTGTCGGCTTTTTTAGCTTTTTGGGCTTGGCAAAAATTATACTTTTATAAGGAACATAGAAAATGGAATTACTCATAATATTTTTCGTACTCTCAGTGGGCATATCATTTTTATGCTCTGTCTTGGAGTCCGTACTGCTCTCAATAAACATGTCTTTTGTTGCAGTACTTGAAAAAGAACGTCCATCTGTTGGTGCAATACTCAGACATCAAAAAGAGAACATCAATAAATCAATAGCTTCGGTGCTTATTCTCAACACTATAGCAAATACTTTGGGTGCAGCGGCAGTTGGTGCGCAGGCATCAAAGATTTTTGGAAATGATGCAGTCGTTTATGTCTCTGTCATTTTAACTTTTGCGATTCTTTTCATCTCTGAGATTATCCCAAAAACCATAGGAGCAATCTATTGGAAACAGTTAGCACCGCTTGCCGCATACTTCATTAGAATTTTTATCTGGATGACCTATCCTATTATATTGACAACACTTGCCGTGACAAATAAAATTTCGAAGGGTCAAGAGGATGCACATACACTCACAAAAGAAGAACTTTTAGAGAGTATGTTGATGAGTGAAGATGAGGGTGTCATTGATGAAAAAGAGTCTGATGTCATTGAAAATATACTCAATCTTGACAATATAAAAGTAGCAGAAGTTTTAACACCACGAAGTGTTGTCTTTGCACTAGATGAAAATATGAGTGTCAAAGAAGTCATTGCTCAACAAGAACAAATTTTTAAATTTTCCCGTATTCCTGTTTATAATGGAAATATTGAAGATGTAACAGGTTTGATACTTACGAAGAAACTTTTCAAACAAGCACTCTCTGATGATACAGTTTCACTGAAATCGGTGAAAAAAGATATCTTTGCGATTAATGAAAATATACCGGTAAGCAAAGCACTCGATCTGTTCATCTCTAAAAAAGAGCATATGTTTTTGGTCAAAGACAGTTATGATCAGACAGAGGGTATTTTAACTTTAGAAGATTGTGTTGAGACGATTTTAGGTGTTGAGATTATGGATGAGAGTGACACGACGGCAGATATGCGTGAGCTTGCAAAGAGAAAAATGAAGCTCAAACGCAAACTTGAAGAGACAAAAACCGATAAGGCTTAGGCTGCTTTACATTCCGGGAATTCGTGGAATTTTACCAAGTTTAGAGTTGCGGCAATACCATCCCCATCCTTTTTTTAACCAATGACCAATAATAGGCATAGGAATCATTTTTCCGCCTTTATGGTCTCTGTAAACAAATGCTGCACCATCACCGCTATCCATGACACATAAAATGTTTATATGCTCTTCATACCCTTTTCTCTCATCAGAGCTAAGAAGCATCTGCTTGATGTTAAAAGCTACATTTCTTGCCATTACCTCTGCAACATGTCCCTGTTTTGCTCGCCAGTCAGGTCCCTGCAAAGCAACACTGTCACCAATAGCAAAGACTCTGCATATTCCTTCCTGACTCTCAAGAGATTCATCAAAATCATGCTGTACTTCACAGTAGTCGTTGATGAGAATAAGCCCTGAATCATTAAGAGGCAAGTCGCTATTTGCAAAAACATCATGACCATTTCCTGCCGGTATGAACATTGTAAAATCTGAAGCAAGTTTACTCTCATCTTCAAAGACAATGCCATCTTCTTCAAATTTTGTAATCTTTTTGCCAAAATGTTTTTTAATATCAAGTTTGTTAAACATAACATCCATCATTTTGAGTGCTTGTTTCCCCATTCTTGCTCCTGGCTCTGCCATTGGAGCAAAAAAGGTAAGCTCAAAATTATCACGGATGCCTAGCTTTTTGAGTTGATTGTGAACATTAAAAAGTACTTCGAAGGCCGGTCCGCCTCTTACATTTGAAGGGTCTTTCGGATTACCGCCAAATCCCATGGCAATTTTTCCACTCCCTTTTTGTATGAGTGCATCAATTTTGTCTTTAATTTTAAGAGAATCTTCAGGAACACCACAGATAGAGAGGAAATTTTCACTTCCTTGATGTTTCATTTTGCCGCTGCCCATCGCTACAACAAGATACTCATACTCATAAGTCTCGTTAGCACAGTAGACTTTGTTCTCTTTTGATTTGATAGCAGTCACTTCATCTATGATAAGCTCAAAACCATGTGCTTTTTGCAGATCTTTAAGAGGAACGCATATGTCTTCAAATTTACTCTCCCCCGTTGGAATCCAGATAGATGTTGGATAGATATAAAAATAGTCACGATTTGAGATAAGTGTAACACTAAATCCTTCTTTTCTTAAAAAGATGGCAGCTTCAACACCGGCAAAACCACCACCTAAAACAAGTACTTTTTTCATGAAATATTCCTGTATAATCTAAATTTATACAAAATATTACACTTATTGATGTTAAAACTACATTAAACCTACTAATTTTATCGTCAATTTATTTTTTGTTAATAAAATAAACTGCGAGCATACTAACAGCACCGCCGACAATAATATGCATCTGCATCGGTTCATCCAAGATAAGCCAGGCAGAAAGAAGAGCAAAAAGCGGGACTAAAAACATAAAAGAGCTTGTCTTCTCGCTGCCGAGTTTTCCGCTTGAGATGAAAAAGATGGTTGTAGCGATGGTCTGCCCAAAAACAGCGAGATAGATCATAGCTGTCCAAAACTCAGCTCCCTGATGAAAGACAGCGAGTAAATCGGAATCTTTGGCATAGAAAAAAGTCACAGTTGTCGCGATAAGTGAAATGGCAAAACTGTAGTGAATCGGATGGATATGTTTTTGTGAGTGCTGAGAAAGAACAGTAACCCCAGCCCAAATAAGTGCACAGAGTAAAAAATAGAGATTTGAGGAGTTTAAAAAGAGTGAAAAATCATTCAACTCTAAAAGGATATAGCCGCCTATGAGTCCAAGAATCAGACCAAAATATTGCCGTGTTTGGAGTCTGTTACGAAAGAGCATTGCTACAAGTAAAAAGGTCATAATTGGGCTGAAAGTGGTGATGATGACACTTCCTGCGCCTGCGTAACCATACTTAATACCCATAAAAGAGGAGACCATAAAAGAGATGTTTAAAATGGAGCTTCCCAGAATGAATTTGAGTGAACCAAGGTTGAGCTTGAAAGGGATTTTAAAATAGTAGATAATAGGTACAAAGGAGAGAGTCATCAGAAAAAATCTCCAAAAGATGATGACATCCATCGGCAGGTTATAGGTAAGAATTTTCAACGCTGTCCAACCACCGCCCCAAAAGAGCATGGAGAGCAACATAAGATAAGTAAAATGTTTTTCTTGAATGTTTTTCACAGTAGCCCTCTTTTTATCCAGTGTGAGAGAACATACAAGCCCCAGATATGCTGCTTAAAGCTTCCCTGTGCAGCAGATTTTAGGTACTCGTCCAGTTCTTTTTCATGAAACATACCTGTCTGCTTGTTTACCTCTTTGATAAGCGAGATTTTGCCGGAGCTGATGAGGTACTCCATATAAGGATTTGAAAATCCTTTTTTCTTACGCGTTAGTATCCTGTTATCTATTTTGTTAGTAAGAAGTTGTTTTAACAGTGATTTTGTTTTTCCCTCTTCATAGCGGAGTTTTGGGTCTATGCTAAAAACAAGTTCGGCTAACTTGTGATCTAAAAAAGGTGTACGTGATTCGATGGAGTGAGCCATACTTACACGGTCGAGTTTTGTTAAGAAGTGTTCGGCTTGAAAAAGGTTAATGTCGATGTAGCTGTACCAGATGCTCTCATCTGCGTGAGCAGAATGCTCAAAGCGGTCGCGATAGCTTTGAAGGTACTTGAGTGATTCGTTATCACGCACATTTCTTCGCAGCAGCAGATTCTTTTGCAGGTCAGTGAACTTATCCCCACTTGTACGAAAGAGCAGGGTCTCATCAAAAACACGCTTATACCACTCCCACTCTCTATTTTTAGAGAAGTTCGCACGGAAATATTTTTTGAGCCAGTTCTTGTGCATCAGATTTTTGGCATTTTCGATGTCGAGATACTCGAAATATTGTCTGTACCCCAAGAAGAGTTCATCACTCCCTTCGCCACTCATGACAACCTTATAACCGTCTGCTTTTATGGCATCAAAAAGCAGATACAAAGGCACTGCTGCAGGGTCGTTGAGTGGTTCATCCAGTGTATCGAAGACGGCCCCCATTGTATCTATAAAACTCTTTTGGTCTATCTCTATAGCTCTGTTTGAGACACCCAGCAAAGCGGCACTCTCTTTGGCATTTTTTCGCTCATCATACTTTGCAAACTCTTTGTAACCGAGTGTATATGTTTGAAGATTTTTTCCCTCTTGTTTGGCGTAGTAGTTAATGGTGGCACTGTCGATGCCTCCTGAGAGCAGAGCAGCCATCGGTGCATCACTCTGAAGACGCAGAGCAATGGACTCTTCCAACAACTCTTCGAGTTTTTCTACAGTATCATTTTTATCAGTGATAAGTGAGGGCTTCGTCTCCAGTAGGTCATAGTAGCGTTTAACACTCACTTTTCCCTCACGCAGCGTAAGATATTCGCCTGCAGCCAGTTTTTCTATGCCTTTGTAAAAAGTATGTGGTGGAGTAGGGGCTAAAAAAGAGAGGTAACTTAGCAGAGCATCGTTGTTCATCTCTTTTTTATGTAAAAAAGGTGTGAGTCCTTTTATCTCTGAAGCAAAATAAAAAGCCTTTGTATCTTGCATAAAAAAGAGTGGTTTTTTACCAAGTCTGTCACGAAAGAGGTAGAGTGTTTCGCCATCAAGCAGAGCAATGGCAAACATACCTCGCAGTTTTTTGACAAAATCCACACCCCATTTCAGATAGGCTGCAATGATGACTTCTGAGTCGCTCTGGGTTTTAAAATCAAAAGAAAGCTGCTCACGCAGCTCTTTGAAGTTGTATATTTCGCCATTAAAAGAGAGCAGAATCTCTTTATGTTGCAGGGGTTGATGCGCTCTTGCGTGAGCATCTGTGATGCTGAGTCTTTGATGGGCGAAAAAGAGATTTTTTTTCTGCTGTATGCCGCAGTAATCGGGTCCGCGATGTGTAAGACGAGAGAGGGCATACTTTGCCTGTTGCTCATTATATTCGCCAAAAATTCCAAAGATGGCACACATTATCTGTAAAACCCTACAGTAATATCATCATTTAAATAATCCTCACGCAGGAGCAGCTTTTTGACATTAAGCTCTTGTGCGAATTGTCCAATTTTATCTTTTGAGAGGTAGTTGTAAGTTTCTGATTTGTCTTCTCCACAGAGAATGTTAAAGATAAAAGCTTTTTTAGAGGATTTGTAGCAGTTTTGAATAAAGAGTGTTGTTTCAAAAGCTGTGAGCACATTCATCGCTCCGCTGCAGACAATAAAATCACTCACAGGCGGTTGCGTGTTTGTTATATCTGCATGCAAAATCTCCTGTGCTGTTTTTTCTTTGGCAATGGAGCACATTGTCTCAAGTGCATCTATACCAATATATTTTTGAGGCAGAAGGGCACTGTTTTTCAAGTAGGTGTAAAAATCGCCAAAACCACAGCCTGCATCTGTAACAGTGAAGTTACTTATATCTTCAGGGAGCAGTTCACAAATAGTTTCAAAGCGGATCTGCTGATGGGAAAAACTGAGCCAGCAGACACCTGCGGGAGTGAAGCCGTGTTTTTTGATAGCGTTTTTATAAAAAGCTTCACTGTCAATGCGCGGCATACTTCTCCTTTTTAATCTACTAACATTTTTTTAATGATGCTTTTAATAACTTTCACATCTTTACGACTTATAATAATATCTACTCTTTTAATCACTCGTTTTACAGAAATCGTTCGTATCTGATCTAGCACCACAAAACTCTTTGTATCAATCTGTACTCTAGTAGGATAATCTTTATGAGTTGATGTCATTGGAGCGACTATGAGGTTATCATAGTTCATTTCATTTGGAGAGATAATCAGGCAAGGTCTTGTTTTTTGTATCTCAGTACCAACCGTTGGATTAAGGTTTACTAAGATAACCTCATATTGTTTATAAGTCATCCCAATCCTTACTATCTAAACTATCATCTATCAGAAGTGCATTGGAACTATGTTTAAACTTCTCACTCCAACCTTCTCTAGGAGATTCTATAGTCTCTAAAATAATTTTCTTCCCTTCTACATGGAGATCAAAACCACTTAAGGAATTAAACATTTTTAATACACTTGCTGGAAGTCGAACACCTTTGCTTGTTCCTATATCTATGAGTGAAATTTGCATTTTTAGTATCCTTTGAGTTTTATGTTTATAACTATATTATAATTATGTTTTTTTGTCAAACAGCTGAACATACATTAAAACTTTTTTTAAGTATAATGTTGTTGATGGCTGATAAATCTATTATATGGGGAAAAAGATTATGAAAATAGCAGTAGTAGGTCTTGGTGGTGTTGGCGGATATTTGGTAGCTTCTTTTGCTAAAGCTGGTTTGGATGTGACAGGGTTTGCTCGTGGGGCACACGTAGAAGCGATAGAAAAAAATGGTATAACAATCAAAGAAGACAAAGAGGAGTGGAGTGTAGTACTTACGGCAAAAGAGCTGCGTGAGGCAGAAGGAGCGTTTGATATTATCCTTTTTTGCGTGAAGAGTTATGATCTGGCTGACTCTTACCGTCAAATTGCAGATTGCGTGAATGAGCAAACGATTCTTATCTCTTTTTCCAATGGTGTGAACAATGGTGATGTGTTGCGTGAGCTCTCTCACGCAAGGGTACTTGACGGAGTTGTATATATTCTCTCTCACATTGAAAAATCGGGTGTGATTCGTAAAAAAGGAAAGCTTTTTGCCGCTGTTTTTGGTGGGGAACAAGAAGCGACAGAAGAACTCGCAGCAGTTTTTAAACAAGCAGAACTGCGCTATAAAACAGTGGATGATATTAAAACGGCTCTCTGGAAAAAGTACATTTTCATCTCTGCTTTTGCGACACTTACCTCCTACTATGACAAACCGATAGCAGCTGTTTATAAAGAGCACAAAGATGAGGCCCAAGAGCTCTTGCGTGAGATAGCAGAGGTGGCAAAAATGCAGGGTGTAGGTATTGACGATGAGGTGCAAAAAGCACTTGACACTGCTGCGAAACTACCGCAAGATGCCTCAACCTCCATGCATCTTGATTTTCAAAATGCTAAACAGGTGGAGTTGGAGAGTCTGAGTGGATTTATCGCTCACGCAGGCAAAGAAAAAGCACCATTGATGAATAAAATGTATAAAAAATTAAAGGAAAAAGTAAAATGAAAAAAGAGCGAATAGTTTTAGGCGGTGGTTGTTTTTGGTGTATTGAAGCGGTTTACAGAAATGTAAAAGGGGTGCTCTCTGCTGTAAGCGCCTACACAGGAGGCAAACGTCCAAATCCAACTTATGAGAATGTCTGTTCCGGGGCTACCGGACATGCGGAAGTTGTGGACATCAGCTATGATGCAGATATGATTTCACTCTCAGATATTTTAGATATATTTTTTGTTATTCATGACCCGACAACAGTGAACCAGCAAGGGGCAGACAAAGGGACACAGTATCGTTCTGTTATCTATTATAAAAATAATGAGCAAAAAAAAATTATACAAGAGAGCATTGCGGAGCATCAGAGCGAGTTTAGTGACAACATCGTTACTGAAGTAAGCCCTTTGGGTGAAGTCTATCCTGCAGAGTCTTATCATCAAAACTATTACAATCTCAACTCATCACAAGGCTATTGTCAGGTAGTTATTGCTCCAAAACTGCAAAAATTTATGATGCAGTTTCCTGAAAAATTGGGTTAGAGGTCCTTTAAGATGCACGGAATGTCCTCATTCCCACGTATCTCTTCAAAACTTTCAAACTCTTTGTTATGAATTTGGGTACTTTAAAACCGATAAACTGTGTAGGGTGAGTATCGAGTTTTTTCTTTATTACATAATACATACTATAATATGTTAAACTTTTTAACAAAAGATTTTTCACATTCTTAAAACAAGGGAGCACTTGATGGAACACATATATGAATTAGCTATTGTCGGAGCGGGTCCGGCGGGGATTGCAACAGCTGTTGAGAGTTATCAACAAGGTCTACGTGATATTATTTTGCTGGAAAAAGATGAAAATCATAACTCTACGATACGAAAATACTATAAAGAGAACAAGCGTGTCGATGTGGAGTGGAAAGGGCAAAAAGTTGAACTTGACGGAAATATTTACTTTATAGACGGCACAAAAGAGACGACACTGGACTTTTTTGATGAGATTCTTGCAAAACATGCAGTTGAGCTACAAACGCATGTTGAAGTGACGGGTATCGAGAAAAAAGAGAGCTTTTTTGAGGTCTATATGGCGGGTAAAAGCGTCAAGGCTAAATATGTTGTCGTGACGATTGGGCGTATGGGTAAGCCTAACAAACCAAGCTATAAAATACCGCCGGCGATTCGTAAAAAAGTGAACTACACAACAGACGAATGTGACAGTGGTGAGAAGATTTTGGTTGTTGGTGGTGGAGACAGTGCTGTAGAGTATGCAGTAGATCTAAGTGAAAATAATGATTCAGCGATTTGCTACCGACGTGAGACATTTCGCCGTGCCAACCCAACCAATCAGCAAAATATTGCCCACGCTATAATGCATAATGAAGTACGTCCTATTCTAGGCGTGAATATTGATGGTCTTGAAGCGACAGAAGATGGGAGAATAAAAGTACTTTTTTCTGAGATAGAGCCAGAAATTTATGACAGGGTTATCTATGCTATTGGTGGGACAACACCATCGGCTTTCTTGTTAAGTTCAGGCATTAAAGAAGCAGATGGAAAGCCGGTACATGATGAACATTATGAGACAAATATCAAAGGTTTGTATGTTGCGGGTGACATTACACAAGAGAGTGGTGGAAGTATCGCACTCGGGCTCAACCATGGCTATGCGATTGCATGCCACATACAAGGAAACTGCTAGGCTCTGTGTGAGATAACTCCCTCGGGAGTCTGTAAAGAAAGCTCCATCTCTGCTTCAAGATACTCGCTTAGGGTTAAAGGCTTTGAGCTTTTATCTTCAAAGGCTGCGATTTTTGCGCCGATGATGATGTTTTCAAGCAGTGTTTTTGTTGCTAAATCTTCATAATATCCATGTAAATCCCCATCTACAAAAATTTTTAGTGTCATAGGTATAGACTCATTAAGAAGCGGATACTCACTGAGTAAAGACTCTTTGTTTATAAGATTTTGCGCCTGAAAAACTTCATTGATGGAGTCATGGGCAAGTTGAATCAAAAGCGAATGGCTCACGCAAGACTCTTTTGTTCATTTTTGAGTTTGTAAACATTGACAAGTTTAATCATAATCATAACACTAATAACTTGAAAAAGTGCAGCTAAAATGAAAGCATAATAGTGCAGTTTGTCTATGGAGTTTGCTGAATATGCAAGTGTTACCATCGCGATAAGAAGGGTGAGAGGCATCGAGTGTGAAAGACCTAAAAGAAGAGAGTCTATGAGACCTAAATCTTTTATGAAGACCAAGGCTGCCAAAACCCGCATCAAAATCATAACGACAGTAATAACAAGTGCTTTTTCAATCAAGCCAGCAATGAGCAGTGCATTGAGATCAAAAGAACTTCCAATATGGATAAAGAAGATAGGAATCAAAAGTCCAAATCCAAAAGAGGCAAGTTTTTCGGGCAGTTCATGTTTATGTTCAAAAAATGTCGGGATGAAAATACCTGCCAAGAAAGCACCAAAAGCAAGCTCAAGATGCAGATAGAGCATAGCTCCTACAAGTAAAAAGAAGATACCCATAGAGAGACGGATGTCTTGCTCTTGATTGTCTTCATGGGGCATTAGAGCGAGTGAGACTTTTGGAAACCACCAAAAGAGTAGCTGCATTGCACGAAACAGAAGAAACATAAAAAAGATAAAAGCAATAAGCGCCATAATAGTTTGAAAAAGCCCAAGTCCGATGCCAGACTCCAGTGCAGCTGAGGTAATGGTCAAAATCACGATACTCACAACCTCTCCAATACCGCCCACTGTCATAGAGAGGGTAATCCACGATGTCTTTCCGTACTCTTTGGCAAGCGTTGCCACCAGACCGACGGAGATAAGCGGTAGGAGCACTATAAAGATTTTTCCAAGATGGAACTGCATCGAGAATGCAATGGAAAACGCGTACAAAAAGAAGAGATACAGAGCTACTTTTTTGATGGTATGTGTAGGAGTTTTAAGCACATTTTTAAGATTGATCTCTGTTCCGGCAATGAACATTAAGTAGAGGAATCCAAGTTCTGCAACAATGTCAAAAAGACGCTCGTTATGTAAAAAACCGATATATCCAAGTAGTGAGCCTAAAATAATTTCGATGGGAGTGGTAGGTAGTTTGACGCTTTTTGCGATAAAAGGAGAAAACATGATGATAAGCGATATTGTAATAATAAGAACAATGTTATCGCTTAAGCTCTCTGTCATGGTCTTAGCCTGCTACACTTTTGGCTACATCAAGACCAAGAGCGCGAAGCATTTCAATGTCTTTATTCATAGCCCTGCCAGAAGTTGTAAGATAATTGCCTATGACTATGGAGTTTACACCGACAGCAAATATCTCATCTTGGCGCTCGCCAAATATCAACTCACGTCCGCCAGCAACCATAATACGCTCAGCATTTGGAAGCATCTTTCGCGTGAGCTTAATAAGCGCGAGGGCTTCATCAACACTTAGAGAATTTGGCTTTAACTCCAAAGCTTCATTGTGATGATAAAAATTAATTGGCACAGAAGTCGGGTTGAGTGAAGCTAAAGACTCAAGCATCGAGACTCTATCTTTTTGACTCTCACCTAGTCCAAAGATGCCTCCTGTGATGAGGACAAGTCCTGCAGCGTTAACATTTTGGCAGGTCTCGTAACGTTCACTCCATGGATGTGTTGTACAGATTTTTGGGTAGAAAGCTTCACTTGTTTCAAGGTTGTGATTGTAGGCTTTTATGCCTGCTGCTTTGAGAGTGAGCAGTTGATTGAGAGTTGCTGTTCCGTTACAGGCGATGAGGCGCAGTTCGGGTGCGACTTCCTGCACGGCTTTAGCTACCTTGCAGACAAACTCCAAAGTTTTGTCGCCCAGTCCTTTATCTGCAGTGACAAGACAAAAACCTAAAGCACCGTTATCTCTAGCACTAACTGCTTCTTTTTGGATATCTTCTATGGGCTTTTGTTTGTAGCGGTCAATGTCCGCTTTATAGCGAACGCTTTGTGAACAAAATTTACAATCTTCTTTACATGTTCCGCTGTTAATGTTGCAGATGGAACACAAAAATATCTTTTCGCTCACTGTTGCTGCCTTTTAAATTCATAACTTTTTTGCAGTTCGAACTCTTTTTTTGGGTTTCTTGTATAGTAGTTTACTATAAATTTGTTTGATTTCACTTCAAGCATGGCACACTCTGAGAGCGGCTTATTTCTCGCACAGACCTCACCAGGATTCAGATAAAGTGTCGAGCCTTTAAATTCTGTCTCAAAGGCATGGGTATGACCGAAGATGATAACTTCTGCATCACTGTTCATATAAAAAGGGAGATGCATCAACTTAAATTTGGTCTCTGCGAGTTTAAAGTAGTAAGGCTCTTGGACGAGATTATACTCATTATGATAGTGCACAAGATGGGCATCGTTGTTGCCATAGACTGCGATGTACTTTTTACCACAGTTTGCCAGCAGTTCCAAGATCTCAGGCTCTACGATATCTCCTGCGTGAATGATAAACTCAGCGCCGCTATCAATAAGAAAATCAAGAGCGGTTTTTGCACGTTTGATTTTAGAGTGCGTATCTGAAAGAACACCTATCTTCATGACTATTTTTGCTCGTCTATCTCTTCACGCAGTGTTCGTGCTTTACATTTTACACACTCATAGACTTCTTTGTTTCTGTATGTCCTTGGTGCGAGTACGCCTTTACACCCTTTCTCTTTACATTTAATAGTTGTCGGCTCAAATTTTGAGATGAATTTACAATCAGGATAGTTTTCACATCCCCAAAATGGTCCTCTGCGTGAGTTTTTAAGGCTGATTTTACCGCCACAGTCAGGACATGGTGTTTCGCTCACTTTCTCTTCGACATTGATACTTTTTGTATTTTTACACTCTGGGTAGTTCGAGCATGCTAAAAATTCTCCATTACGGCCATTTTTGACTATCATGTCACTGCCACATTTTTCACATTTGTCTTCAGCAGTCTGCTCTTTTTTCTCTACAGGATTCCCCTCTTCGTCACACTGCTCTGTGTACTTACACTTAGGAAAACCACTACAGGCGATGAACTGACCGAAACGTCCGCTTCTTAAAAGCAGTTCGCTGCCACATTTAGGACAGTTGCGTCCGAGTGGTTTTGCGATTTTCAGAGAGACAATGTTCTCTTTACCGGCTTCAATCTGTTTCATGAAACCTTCATAAAAATCTAAAAGGAGTTTTTGCCAATCTTCCTCTCCCTCGGCAATTTCATCAAGTTTCTCTTCCATCTCTGCTGTAAAGTTAATGTCAACGATGTTTGGAAAGTTCTTCTCTAAAATCTCTGTTACTGTAAAAGCAACTTCTGTCGGAATAATTTGCTTCTTTTCAATCGTCACATAGGTACGGCTTGAGAGTGTCGCAATTGTCGGTGCATAGGTTGATGGACGACCGACACCTTCAGCTTCAAGTTTCTTAATGAGACTTGCTTCAGAGTAGCGTGAAGGTGGCTCTGTAAAGTGCTGCTCAGGTTTAAGACTTTGAATCTCTGCTTTGTCGCCCTCTTTGAGTGTTGGAAGGAGCTTGTCTTTATCCTCTGTGCCTGTTACCGCATAAAAACCGTCAAAGATGAGTTTTCTTCCGCTTGCACGGTACTCATTTTCACTGCCTCTAAAGATGATGCTTTGCTGTTCAAACATCGCATCTTCCATCTGACAAGCCATAAAACGCTCATAAATGAGACGATAAAGTTTTATCTCATCAGGTTTGAGGTATTTCACTGCGACTTCAGGAGTGAACTGTAGCATAGTAGGGCGGATAGCCTCGTGCGCTTCCTGTGCCCCTTTTGCTTTTTTCGTGTAGACTTTAGGAGATTTTGGAAGATATTTTTTACCATATCTATTCTCAATAATGCCGCGAACTGCACCCACAGCTTCTTGCGCTAGATTGAGTGAGTCCGTTCTCATATAGGTGATAACCCCTGATGTTCCATCTGGAGTTTTGACACCTTCATAAAGCGTCTGCGCTATCATCATCGTCTTTTTCGGAGTAAATCCAAGCTTGCTTGAAGCTGTTTGCTGCAAAGTTGAGGTCATAAATGGTGGCGGTGTTGAGCTCTTTCTCTGTTTTGTCTCTATTTTTGCGATGCTAAAGTCATCACCCTTTACACTCTTCTCAATCGAACTTGCCTGCTCTTTGTTTTCAATAGAGAGCTTAGAGAGCTTTTTGCCTTTATGACTGATGAGGTTTGCGTCTATATTTGTTTTAAAAACAGTGTCAATTGTCCAGAACTCTTGGGGAACAAAGGCTTTTATTTCACGTTCACGGTCTACGACAAGTTTAAGCGTTGAACTCTGAACACGCCCGCCGGAGAGTCCTTTTTGAATCTTTGAAGCAAGAAGTGGAGAGAGCTTATAGCCCACGATTCTGTCAAGCAGACGACGAGCTTGTTGAGCATTTACCATATCCATATCTATTTTTCTTGCTGATTCAAGAGCATGTTTTATGGCAGTTTTTGTAATCTCATGAAAGACAATACGAGGAAGTTCCAAAGGATCTTTTTTGATTGCGTGGGCAATGTGCCAGCCTATTGCTTCTCCTTCGCGGTCCTCATCGGTCGCGATATAGATGATGTCAGCTTTTTTGGCTTTTTCACGGATTTCTTTAACGGTAGGGGCATTCTCTTTTGCTACAGAGTACTTAGGAACAAGTTCATGTGTCTCTTCGTCAAGAGTGATTCCAAAACGAGATTTTGGAAGGTCTCGGATGTGTCCTTTTGATGCGATAACATCATAACCCTTTCCTAAAAAGTTCTTGATAGTACGGGCTTTTGCCGGTGATTCAACGATAATTAAATTCAATGGTCTCTTCCTATATATAGTATAGTGATTTGTTTTTGATTGTGGAAGTGTAGCTAAAAAAGATTAAATTGTAAAAAATTGAAAATATTTATATTTTTTTCTAAAGTTATTTCTTTGGCTGACGATATTGTTACAGTCTGAGGCAAGGAAGCCAAAAGATAAAATAAAAATACAAGAGTCTTTAAACTCTTCCATAGAAAAGGATTTATTATGGGTTTTAGAATTAACACAAACATTGCAGCGATGAACGCGCACAGAAACGCTGTGAACACAAACTTAGGTTTAGACAAAAGTTTAAATGCTTTAAGTTCAGGTCTTCGTATCAATACGGCTGCTGATGATGCATCTGGTCTTGCTATTGCAAATACATTACGCCAACAAGCACAAGGTCTTGGGCAAGCTGTAAGAAATGCAAATGACGGTATTGGTGTTGCACAAACTGCTGATGGTGCTTTAAAAGAGTACACTAACATCATTAATACTATTAGAACCAAAGCTATTCAAGCTGCGTCTGATGGCCAAACTCTTGGTTCTCGTACTGCGATTCAAGCAGATATTACACGATTGACACAAGAAGCGCAAAATATTGCTTCAACAACTTCATTTAATGGGCAAACTCTTTTAAATGGTGGCTATAAAGGTAAATCATTTCAAGTTGGTGCCTATTCAGGTCAAACTGTAAATATTTCTATTAATGATACACAAACTGCACAAGTCGGTAAATTTGCTCTTGTAGAAGGTGCAGCAGTTGCGGCAACTACGGCTGCCGCTGCCGCTGGAAGTAACTCTATGACTGCAAGTGTAACTGCAGCTGATGGAACATCAGTAAAGGTTACTGCAACAGCAGCATATACAGCTGGTGCACATACAAGTTTAGAACTTGCGCAAAGCCTGACAGATGCTTTTAATGCAGCAGGTCAAGTAAAAGGTGCAAATATTAGAGCGAGTGTTTTTGAGAAAACTGCAGCAAGTGCAACAGCTGCAGCGACTTATGGTATTCGATTAGATTCTAGTGATAAAATTACATCAACGGGTTCTGTAGCTGGTAGCGCATCAGCAGATCTTACAAATAATTTTAGCACCATTGATGTAACAACACGAGAAAAAGCACAAAAAGCGATTATTATTTCTGATTATGCATTAAAAGATGTTGATAAAACTCGTTCAGATATTGGTTCTGTTCAAAATCAACTTTCGTCTACTATTCGTAATATTTCTGTTACTCAAGTTAATGTTACGGCGGCTGAGTCTCAGATTCGTAATGTTGATTTTGCGGCAGAGAGTGCAAACTTTGCAAAACTGAATATTTTAGCACAGTCTGGTTCGTATGCTATGAGTCAAGCTAATAAAGTACAACAAAATGTACTTCGTCTACTTCAGTAGTCTTTCTTTATATTAACACAACCTTTTTAGGGTGTGTTAATTGCTTGCAATGCTTCATTGTAGGTATCTAAAATCTTCATCATTTGTGTGACAATAATCTTTTTTAATTTTTTAATATGTTTTTTTTGATTTTTAAGCTCTTTTGTATTAAAAAAGTCGACTATAATCGGTACAACCGTCAAAAAATAAACAACAAACAATTCACGCAGTTCATCTTTATTGCCATTGTGTATGGCATTTATCATAGTTATATATTTAGAGAGAAAGATATCTTCACTGCTGACAGCTGAGGTTTCAAAATTTGCAATATATTGATAACAATCCTGTATAAAATCATATCTTACTTGTAAAGCATGTGTTTCATCTCTATCAAAGTCTGCACTTGAATAGGTGTTAAATAATTTTATGATGTCAAAATGTAGTTTTGTTTTATTTAAAGTTTGTGTTAGTGGACACTCTTGGGGATGGAGAGGTATAGTATTTTCAAAGTAAGCACCATCATTTAGATTGTAAACAATTTGCTTGCTGCTTTTAAAATTTGCTGTATTTCTATTTAATATAGGTATAGATATGTTTAATAAAGGAGTCGTTTGAACAATATCTCTAAAATTACCTTTTACATGTAATATAGATTCTCGCAATGAAAAATCGGTGTCATCTTTTCTTTGAATATCTAAATTTTCCTCTGGATGATGACCTGATGCATGGGTTGCACCTGTTTTTGAAAGTGCTAAATCAAGACCTAAAAGATATGTGTGCGTCGGGTTAAAGGAAAGTGCAACTCCATACATAAACTCACCGACACTTGCAGTAGCCAAAGAAGATTTTCCAGATTTATAATGAGTTCTATCTTCTAACATATATACATGCTCTTTAGAAAAAACATCTATTAGTACATCTGCAACTGATGAGAGACATAAAAAAACACTCTCTTGTAAAAAATCGAAGTTATCAAAACTGTTTACGATATCTGTCGCGACTGGTATACCTTCATCTATATGAACAACTATATCAGGAATGATATTGTGCAATGAGAGTTTTTTGAGTGTTACCAAGGCTGCCATGATAACAAATTTATCTTGATTGGTTTTAAGCCACTCAATATTTGTTTCCAATGATGGCCCCGCTGCAACAACTAAAATAGGCTTTTTTGCAAAAAAAGATTCATCAGCTTTTTTTTGTATATCTAAAAAATTGTATTTTTTTGAAATTCTTTCAATCACTAGATTATTTTTATGCAGTAGAAGTTCATGTGAATAGGCATTTTCACTTCCAGTGACTATAAAACCTCTTATAGTATCTATTTTTGTTGCATATGCTGATGAAAACATACTAAATTTATAGTACTGATTTGCGCTAAATGCAGTATCGTGAAAAAGATTGTAAGTTCGCCAAAATTCATCACTGTTTTGAGCGATTGAAAAAAATATCTGCCTGCCTTGCAAAATCTTTTTATAGTTACATGTAAAGAGTGAAAGCCTAAAGAGTTCTATATCATCCTCTATTATTAACATAACTTTTAAACCAAATTTTTCTACTATTTGTGATATATGAAAGCCCAAACCGGTACCAAAAAATATGAATTTTTCTATTTTTTTCATATGCATATTTTCATTGATGAATTGATGATAATAGTGGGAAATAGGTGCAGTTGTAGCATGTAAGACATATGCATTAGCATCTTTTATATTTTCTATAGATTCTTCTGTATATTTATAGTTATGATGACATTCTATGATGTTGTCATTTTTTTTCAGCGAGATGTTGTTTGTGAGCTCTTGAGAAATATTTTTAGAATTTTGCTTATAGAGTGTCTCTTTAGTAGCTAAATCAACAACATCAAAGTAATTATCTTTATACTCAAGCTCATATTTTTGAGGGTATGTACCATCTGAAAGTATTGTGTCTAAGGCAATTAGTTTGTTGTACAAGGCGGAGTCAATATCATGGATATATTCCATATTATCCTGATAATTTTGCATTACTTCATTTTGGATATTTTGCAAGCGTATATTCTCCTGTAATTGATATAACTACAAAGCAAGATATATGCCATATTTTTACATTGCAAAACACTCTTCAATCTTATAATTTTTTTGAGTGATTTTTTCTAAAATATCCTTTAAATGCTTAGGATGCATCCCATACAAGGGCGAACACTTCTTATATTTTCTTCAGTAAACACTTCCCCTTTTATGATGTTTTTTGCTAAATTGTCTGCTTTTTCACTTTAATAAAAGTTCCACTTTTATTTGCTTTAGTAGCCGTATGTAGTAGTTTTAAGCCTAAAGAAGCATGATTTAGTCCATAGATATATTTATTTAAGTATGGTTTATTCATGTGAAATTTCTCCAAGGCAGTGGCAATATCATTGTAAATGTTAGCAAAACTTTCTATAAATCCGGCAGGATGCCCCGGTGTCATTCTGTTATAGAGGGCATTGGCTGGTATATCTATATCACTTCCCCTATCAATAATTATTTTTTGTCCTGTATTATAGGCAAACTCCAATTGTTCTGGTGCTTCTTGATGCCAAGAAGCACTCGCCTTTCTACCATAAACTTCTACATGTAAACCATTACGGTTTCCTAATGCTGTTTTGCTTAACCATAGGTTTCCACTGATACCACTCTCATATTTTAGCAACATATTCACATCATCTACCACATCATATTTTGAAAATTTGCTATAGTGAGCCATAACACTTGCAGGCTCTTCATGAAGTAGGAAATAGGCTAAATGGTGTAAGTGCGAACCTAAGTCTAAACTAATCATAGGAATAAACTCATCTTTTAAACGCCATTTTTGTGGATACTTTACACTTTTTGGGGGTCGTAAAAAACTCTCCTGAGGCATTTTTAAGCGAATGTTTAAAATCTCTCCTAATTCACCTGTTGATATTTTATGACGTAGCTCGCGCAGCATAGGGTAGCCACTATAGTTATTGGTTACAACTAAAAAATGCTTTGAAGCATCATAAACTTTTTCTATTTTTTCCACATCTTGGAGTGAACTTACTAAAGGTTTTTCACAAATTATGGGGATATTTGCATGAAGTAAGTCTATAATCATTTCTGAATGAAGTGGTGTAGGAGTTAAGATAACAACTGCATCAATATTGTTTTTTTCAAACTCTATTAAGGTCTTATAATCATCATAATAATGATTTATTTTCCATTTTTTTGCTGTTTCTTCATTAACAGAAGGGTTTGTACTAAAAGTACCGGCTATAACTTCAAAATTTTTATCCATTTGAGATGCGATCAAGTGAGGATATCCAGCAATAGAGTCAATACTACCACCTATAAATGCTAATTTATACATTTTTTTGGAACACAATACAAGACAAGTTCTAGGCCCATTGAACCATAGATTCTTAGATGCATATCATAATTAGGGTTTAAGTCATTTATTAGAAGTGGTAGTTCCCATAAATCTTCTGCTTTATGATATAAACAGATGGCGAGTACAGGTGATTGAGTAGAGATGATTTTTTTTGCACCTAAGATTGCTTCCTTTTCCGCACCCTCTATATCCATTTTAATATAGTTAGGTATTGCACCAATAATAGTTTCATCTAGTGCAATTGTCATTATTGATATAGTACTTTCACTGACCTTATTAATTAAGGAACTGTTTGAGTTACTGTTGTTGCTAAATTGTAAAATTTTATTTGAAGACCATAGTCCACAAGGATAAATAAAAAAATTACTTTTAGGGTGTCTTTGTTTTTGTAATGTAACTTCTTCGCTTAATTTTAAGATGTTAGCATTATCGGGTTCAAATGAGATAATATATTCTACTTCTTTGTTGACTTTTTGAAACTCAAGCATGGAGCTTGCTAGTGTATCCCCAATAAAAGCACCTCCATCTACAAAGCGAATTGTTTCTAAAGAGCTAAACAGGTCTATGTCACTTGGAAAGTATTGCGTCTGTAAGTCAGGAATTAAATAATTTTCAGCACTCAGTTCTTCTCTAAAATTAATTACAGACTTTAAAAGCTCTTTACTTTTAGTGTCTTTAAGTAATGTTTCAAATAGTGCAAGTTTATTTTCATTTATCATTTTTTTTCTATCTGGTGAGTACCACGTTTTTGTAAAAGAAACACACTTTTCTACAAGTTTAGGGAATTTGTGTAGTGTATCAACAAAAGAAAAAATATGTTTTGCACCAAGCTTTTTAAGATCCGATAAAACCTCTTGTTCAGCATGTGGTGAAGTTATAGAAATAAAAATTGTTATATCGCTGACATCTATATCTTTTAATCGTTTAATGTCTTTATTGTACATAGATTTTTTTTGAGTATGCTGATCAATAAAATTTTCTACTAAATAACCACTTTTTTCTATCTCTTTGGCAAAAATTTCACCATAAACACCAGCACCATATATCATGTTTTTCATATTTTGTCTCCATTTAGTATTATTGGGCAAATCAGTTTATTTATATTTTGCACTAATTTATTATCATCTTTATCAAGCTTTAAAAATATAATAGCAATTTGAGTTCCTAAATAATCTCTTATTTCTACATCTTTTTCAATTAGCAACATTTGAGTTAAAAGATATTTTTTGATATCTTTATCAATGTATAAACCATGAAAAATTCCACTTTTTGGGGCCATTACACAGTGTCTAACTATATATTCATTTTTATTTGTCACTGTAAATTCATCAGTTATTTTTTCACCAATATAAGCTTTTACAACAGCTTTAGAATATGATACTTTATCACATAGTTCAATTAAATTTGGATACAAGTCCCCAGGAATACGACGTGTTATATCTATGATATATGGAACTTTATTTTTTATAATCACTTGCAGGTGGAACATACCATCCACCAAGGATAGAGTTTGAGCAATTTTTTTAATATCATTTCGTAGTTTTTGAAGGGCACAGTTTTCAATAGTTGTTGGATAGGCTGTTGTGATTAGATAAGGGTTGAGGTAGGTATCATCCTTACCTAAAAATTCATAAGCTATTTCTTGATTTTTTAAAAATATTGAGTAGGCAATCAGTTTACCCTCTATGTATTCTTCTAAAAAAATCTCATTACTTAATTTTTTTGTTTCTG
>Ga0256829_1001041_pt1 | contig 23894 bp, 11 predicted proteins | sample 131447metaG_FD_185979 | JGI IMG/M metagenome (GOLD analysis project Ga0256829, IMG submission 185979) | Hydrothermal vent microbial communities from Lau Basin, Pacific Ocean - 131-447 | ecosystem: Environmental > Aquatic > Marine > Hydrothermal vents | place: Pacific Ocean: Lau Basin | collected...
ATCGCCGCCATCGCCGCTTGGGCCCGTCTTTTCGCCTCACCCATCGGGTGAACGCCTCCTCAGCAGATTGTGTCGTCAGGACAACAGATTACATAGAAACGGCAGCGTGAATCTACGCTTCTAGGATAAAATGACAATCGAGGACAAAAGGCGACACGGCCCCTAAAGTTTTTCCATGAACACCGCCATCAGCACCTGCAGCAGCATCAGCAGCGCCTCGATCAGGGCGCGGCTCTCGGCGCCGACCTTGCCGTCGGTGCACAGCTGCCCGAAGCGATCCTTGAGCGCCGTGAACTCCTCGCGCAGGGACTGCTTATTGACGCTCGGCACGAGGGGCGGCCCGGGGGCTTACTCGCCGGCCTCGACGGCCAGCAGCCCCGAGAGCACCGCCAGGCGCTCCCCCGGTGGCATCCTGGCATAGCGCCGAGCCCAGCTCTCGGCTCTGCGCTTGATCGTCTGGCGGTGGGTGTGGTTGCGCCCCGCGTAGCGCGCCCAATGCACCCGATCGGGGGTGAAGTTGAACCAGAGCTTCTCGGTGCGTACCCCGGCGTGGTTCATCACCTGCAGTTCAAGGCTCCTCCAGCCGGCAAGCTCCTGATCGTACAGGCGGGACGGATAACCCGAGAGAATGACCGCGCAGGGCAGGCGCTTCAGCAGCCGCAGCAGCTCGATATGGTCACGCTCCTCGTACTCGAACCGGTAGCGCCGAGCCGAGCTGCGCGTCGCGTGCAGATATGGCGGATCGCAGTAAACCAGTTCCCGCCCCTGATAGGCAAAGTCCGCCAGGAACCGGTGCGCGTGAGCGCGCACCCGCTCCACCGGGTAATCGCACTGGAATCGCTCCAGGGCGCGCTCGTTGAGATCGATACCGATGTTGCGCAGCGCAGGGGGCTTGCGCTTCATGATCGCACCGCCCCCGAGGTGACTCTCGATATAGGTGTCGTGCGGGGGCATCAGCGCGATGATCGCCTGACACAACCCCGAGGTCGCCTTGGATCCAAAATACGCGCCCATCGCCGCCGAACCCGTACCCTCCCCCAGATTGGGCAGCAGCGTAGGATCAAATCGCTACGTTGTCAAGCCTCCGTTCTCGGGAGCGGAAGCGTTCTGGGGTGAGCAGTTACCCATTCCCTTGAAATTGTTCGATCCTTTGCGTCGAAATCTGTGCATAGCTCCACGGAGCGGACGTCCATAAGAATATTCGGCGATGGGCTGTGTCGCTGGCTGAAACCCCTGGCCTTATGTAGGATTGTTCACCACTCTGGTGTAAAGTGGTGAAAATAGGGCGGCCATCATGAAGACCAAGCGACTCAGTAAGAAATACGATGAAGCGAAGACTGTTCGGGCCTCCATCAGTTTCCCGGCGAACGTCTATGCGGAGTTGGAGCGAATCGCTGAAGCCAACAAGGTGTCGTTAGCTTGGGTGGTGCGGCAGGCGGCGGAAAGATACGTTCGCGATGCCAAAGCCGCAGGGAAGAAGATTATCGCCAGCGGCAATGAATAAGTGCTGAGGCTGTGAAGTGGCGGGGGGCGTTCGATCAGAAACGTGTCAATCCTGCTTCTACCAGGCCCGAGTCATGAATGGGGAAGTTAAATATGGATGTCTTTGACCTCAGGGACCGGCTGGTCTCGGACTATCAGAGCTATACACGCAGCTTCATCAAGATCCGTGACCCGCGCATTGGCGAGTTCGTTGACAACGTCCTCAACAGTGAAGGGTTTTGGCCTGAACCGCTGCTGCAGCTCAACCCGACCTTCCAACCGGGTGGAACAGTCGATGAACTGGTCGAGCAAGGCGTTCTGCACAAAGAGTGTTCCCGGATCTTTCGAATCGACAAGTCGGACACCGATCACGTTGGGAAACAACTTCTGCTTCATGAGCATCAGCGTGAGGCAATACTGAAAGCTAAGGAAGGAAAGTCTTACGTCCTGACCAGTGGTACGGGCTCTGGCAAGAGCCTCACCTACATCATACCGATTGTGGACCATGTCCTTCGCACCGGGTCCGGTGGAGGCATTAAGGCAATCATCGTATACCCGATGAATGCCTTGGCGAATAGCCAGGACGAGGAGCTGAAGAAGTTTCTGGAGAAGGGCTACGCGGAGGGCCGCTCCCCCGTCCGTTTTGCGCGATATACAGGCCAAGAGAAAGGCGAAGCACGTGAGGCGATCCGGCGCAATCCCCCGGATATCTTGCTCACAAACTACATGATGCTGGAGCTTTTGCTTACCCGCGCCGAAGACCGAGAATTGGTACGTGCCGCGCAAGGGCTTCAGTTTCTCGTCTTCGACGAGTTGCATACCTATCGCGGGCGTCAGGGTGCCGATGTAGCACTGCTAATCCGCCGCTGCCGTGAGGCCTTCGGTGGCCATGATATCACGTGCATCGGAACGTCTGCCACCATGGCCAGCGGTGGTACCAGCGAAGATCAAAAACGGGAAGTGGCAAAGGTTGCGCAGTCGTTGTTTGGAGTCACTTTCACACCAGACCAAGTTATCGGAGAAACCCTGCAACGGGCTACACCAGAGATCGATCTTTCCGCAGGCGGTGTGTTGGATGTAATCCGAAAAACAATCACATCAGATGAAGAACCTCCCTCTGACTATGAGGCTTTCCGAAAGCACCCGCTCGCATCATGGATTGAATCGACTTTCGGTGTGCGCGAAGAACCAGGTACCGGGCGTCTATTGCGGCAACTGCCGCGAAGGCTGCGGGGTGCGCATATTGATGGGCAGGAAAGTGCCGCAGATGAGTTGTCGACTCTGACGGGTGTTGACCCCGAGACCTGCGCTTCGGTTCTCAAGCGTTGGCTGTTACACGGTTCATCTCTACGGCGCAGCGAATCGAGCCGCTTCCCTATCTTTGCGTTCCGGCTACATCAGTTCTTTACGCGTGGCGATACGGTTTGGGCATCGCTCGAACCCGAGGCGCAAAGGCATCTGGAGATCACGAAAAAGGCCGCGAAGCCCGGCGAACCCGAGAAACCGCTTTACCCGTTGGTTTTCTGTCGTCATTGCGGCGCGGCCTACTACAGGGTTCGCGTCGCTGAGGACGAGCACGGCAAAGTGCTGCTTCCACGTGAGGATCGCCGCGGGGAAGATGATGACGGAAGTGTCGATGCCTACCTCTACATCTCGGAGGAGTCACCGTGGCCACGCGGAGACGAGCAAGCACGCCTGGCCCGCCTCCCGGATTATCTGAAGGAGACCACAGCCCAAGGTATTGAGCGTGTTCGCCCAGATGCCAGAAATGATGTTCCCGAGGCAGTGTTCGTCGACTCAAAAGGACGGTTAACAACCGAGGGTGATGGAATCGACGCTGCGTTGATTTACCGGAATTTCCTTTTCTGCCTGGAGCCTTCATGTGGCGTTGCATACACGAAGAGTCAACGATCTGAGCGCAACAAACTGGCAACGCTCGGCGTGGACAACAGGAGCACTGCGACCACGATCCTGGCTGTACGATCCTTGATCGAATTGCAAGGGGACCGGGAGTTGGCGCCGGAAGCCCGTAAACTTTTGAGTTTCACGGATAACCGTCAGGATGCATCACTCCAGGCGGGACATTTCAATGATTTTGTGCAGGTCGCGCTGTTGCGCTCCGCGCTCCACCGTGCAACCGAGAGAGCGAGTGCAGACGGGCTTCGACACGGTGACCTGTCGCGTTCGGTCTTCGAGGCGATGGAACTCGATTTCGCAGAGTATGCTGCGGATCCAGATGTGCGCGGTCCGGCGCGGCAGGCGACCCACGATGCGCTACGTCGCGTCATCGAATACTTCCTGTACCGCGACCTGGAGAGGGGCTGGCGCGTTACTGCACCAAACCTCGAAGACTGCGGGTTGCTTCGGTTCGACTACGAAGGCCTTGATGGAGCGGACGGCCTGCTGGGCGAGGCTGAGTTGTGGGAAGCGGGATTCTCGATGCGCGAGGGCCGCACTGGGCAGCGCTTTGTTGAGGCGCCGCCGGCGTTGCAGCTTGCTCCTGTAGAGATCCGTGCGGAAATAGTCCGCACATTGTTGGATGTGATGCGGCGGGCGCTTGCCGTCAAGGTCGATGTGCTGGACCCTCAGAAGCAGCACGACCTGGTCGAACAGACCAAACCGAGGCTGCTTGAGGGTACCGTTTGGTATCTGGATGACGAGCGCGAGCTAACCCGGTCGGTTGTCGCCTACCCGCGCCCGCGAACGCGGCAGGACAGGACTGGCTTCTTCGTTTCATCCTATGGCGCATACGGACGCTATGTAAAGCGTACTCTTAGTACGCTCGTGCCGCCGCAACACAATCTTGGCCGTGCCGAAATCGATGAGATCATTCGTTTCCTGCTACTGGCACTCAAGCGCTACGGAATCATTGAACAGGTTCGCAGCGGCCGAGACAGCGATGATCCAGGTTACCAACTCAACGCAGATGCGTTACGGTGGCTACCTGGTGATGGGGAGATCCGACCGGTCGATCGCACGCGCCTTCTCGAGGCCGGGGAGATTCCTCCCGAAGTCAATCGCTACTTTGTTGATTGTTACCGCCGATTCGTGGATCTAAAGTGTGTGCTCGAGGCCCGTGAACACACAGCACAAGTAACACCTGAGGATCGGGAGGAGCGAGAAGAGCGGTTCCGCTCGGGCGACCTTCCGCTACTCTTCTGTCGCTACGCGCCAAGGAGAGCGAAGCGAAGGCGCGTAGTCCCCGGTAGGCGTAGGGCGCGGGCGTATCGGCGCAGTGGCGAAGCCGCGGAGCCGATATGCAGAGCGCATCCGAAACGCCGTCCAGCCATTGTGGGAGTCGTCGCGGAGGGCTTCCCAACGAGGAAGTCCGTAGCGGCGACGGACGCAGGGCGGCCGGGGCCCAAAAGCTTGTCGCGAGACCGAGTCCCTGCGGGACACGGAAGTCCCGCAGGTATCACGAGGGCCGCGACACACTTGTCTCCAACGATGGAGCTGGGCGTTGATATCGCCCAGCTCAATCTGGTCAATCTACGCAACGTGCCACCAACTCCCGCCAACTATGCCCAGCGTAGCGGGCGTGCGGGGCGAGGTGGGCAGCCCGCGCTGGTGTTCACCTATTGTGCGGGGCAAAGCCCTCACGATCAGTACTTCTACCGCGAGCCGACGCGAATGGTGGCCGGTACGGTCGCGCCACCACGGATCGATCTGAGAAATCGAGATTTGGTGCGGTCGCACATCTACGCAATTTGGATGGAGGTAGCCAAACCCGATCTGGGTCAAACATTGACCACTGTTCTAGATCTAACGCCTGTCGATGGCAAGCTTCCCTTGCCTGTCAAGGAGGGACTGTTGCGTGAGTTGCGCAACCCGGTTCATCGTGCCGCTGCGCGCGCCAAGGCTAACGCACTGATACAAGGAATCAAGGACGAGCTAGAAACTGCACCGTGGTATCACGAGACTTGGCTTGAGGAGGTGCTCGATCAGGTGGAGCGAAGTTTTGAGTCGGCCTGCGAGCGTTGGCGTAGTCTGTATCGGTCCGCCGTCAGGCAGCGGGAGCTCCATCACAAGATCATTGGCGATCATTCCCGACCGGAGCTTGAGCGCAATCATTCCCGACGACTACGGGCTCAGGCAGAAAGCCAGATACGGCTGCTTACGGAAGCAGAAGGGATCTACGAGGGCGATTTCTATTCGTACCGTTACTTTGCCACAGAAGGTTTTCTACCTGGATACAACTTTCCACGCTTGCCACTTTCAGCCTATGTTCCTGGCCGACGCCAGCGCAGAGGGCGCGACGAGTTTGTATCTCGTCCGAGATTCCTGGCGATATCGGAATTTGGCCCCCGGGCACTGATCTATCATGAGGGTGCGCGGTACCGGGTGTACAAGGTCAATCTCGATTTTGGGTCGGATGACATAGAGAACACCCATGACCTGCTGACCGCGACAATGAAACGCTGCCCGAGTTGCGGGTATGCCCACCTGGAGCATAGCGCCAACAACCTGACGGAAATTTGTGACCGTTGCGGTGCGGCATTGGATGGTCCATCGCGAATAGACAACCTTGTACAGCTCCAGAATGTCAGCCTGAAGCTCGCGCAGCGGATCACCTGTGATGAGGAAGAGCGCCAACGTTTTGGCTACAGGCTGGCGACCGCATACCGGTTCCCGGAAGTCGGCGGAAAGCTTGATCGCAAGGATGCTGAAGTCGTTTCAAACGGCCAGGTGTTGATGACACTGAGTTACGGGGACGCGACGGACCTGTACCGCATCAATCTGGGCTGGGCCAATCAGCGCGGCAACCAACCGCCCGGGTTCAATCTGGATCTTGAACGCGGTTACTGGTCCCGCAACCAGGCAGATGAAGAAGACCGGGACGATGCTGCAAATGCCGGACGCATACAGCGCGTCGTGCCTTACGTGAGGGACACGAAGAACGCGTTGGTCATGCGCTTTGAGCCGCCGCGTTCAGGCCCCGAAATGGCTGGCTTTCAGGCCGCTTTCAAGCAGGCGATTCAGCAGCATTTCCAACTTGAGCCGCGGGAGCTTTCTTGCGAGCCGATGCCGAGCCGGGAGGATCGTCAAGAGATACTTTTCTATGAATCCTCGGAAGGTGGTGCCGGGGTGCTTCGGCAGCTGGTGGAGGAACCAGATATTCTCCCATTGCTCGCGAAACGTGCCTTGGAAGTCTGTCACTACGACCCCGAGACCCTCGAAGATCGGGCCGCGGATACCTGCGGCAAAGCGTGCTATGAATGTCTCCTCGACTATGGCAATCAGCCTGACCATAAGGACCTAGACCGCCGCCTGATCCGCGACTTTCTTGCTGAGCTGGCAATTGCAGAATGTCGGCCGGCAGGGGGCGCCGGGTCACGATCCGAAAGACTGGTCGCATTACGTGCCCGTTGCGACAGTAAACTGGAACAACGGTGGCTTGATGAATTGGAAAAGCTAGGGCTCCGGTTGCCTAGTGAAGCGCAGTACAAGATCCCTGGTTACTATGCGCAACCCGATTTCTACTATGGTGAGTCTAACGTCGCCATTTTCATTGACGGCCCTCCGCACGATGAGTCCGATCAAATTCGCAAGGATGAAGAGATTACGAAGGATTTGATGGAGAGGGGCTATATCGTGATTCGCTTCCACCATCAGGATGATTGGGTTGCCATTTTTCAGCGGCACCCGGACGTATTTGGAGTGGCCAATACATGACTAATGCCACTTTGTCAAAACCCGGCACTCTCGTACATGCCCGTGGCAGAGAATGGGTTGTTTTGCCCGATTCAACGGAAGAACTACTGATGCTCCGGCCTCTCGGGGGCTTGGACGAGGAAATTACTGGCGTTCTCCCGGCTGTGGAACCCGTGGCGTCAGCAACCTTTCGATTACCAACCACAGAGGATATTGGTGACTTCACGTCCGGCCAGCTTTTGCGGGATGCGGCTCGGCTGTCAACACGGGCAGCCGCAGGTCCATTTCGTTGCTTCGGGCGTATCGCTGCTGAGCCGAGGCCGTATCAGCTTGTGCCATTGATGATGGCCCTAAAGCTCGATCCGGTACGGATGCTTATCGCCGATGACGTAGGTATCGGCAAGACTATCGAAGCGAGTCTGATAGCGAGGGAGCTCCTTGACCGCGGCGAGATTCGGCGGCTGGCAGTGCTTTGTCCGCCGCATCTGGCGGAGCAATGGCAGCGGGAACTTTCGGAAAAGTTCCACATCGATGCGGAACTCGTGCTGTCGAGCACGGTTCAGCGCCTGGAGCGCGATCTGCCGCTCGGAGTATCGGTGTTCGAACGTTATCCCTTCACAGTGGTTTCTACCGATTTCATCAAGGCGCCGCGCCGTGCGGAGGATTTTGCGCTCAAGTGCCCCGAATGTGTGATCGTAGATGAGGCTCATGGTTGTACACTCGCCGGGGGTGTTGGCCGGGGCCGGCAGCAACGCTATGAACTTTTGCGTCAAGTCAGCGCAAATGCAGAGCGTCATCTGATCCTGGTCACTGCAACACCCCATAGCGGCAATGAAGAGGCATTCCGTTCGCTGTTGAGCCTGCTTGACGACAGTTTTATGAACCTTCCGACCGATCTCGATCGCGCCGAGCGTGAAGGAATTCGTCGCAGGCTTGCGCGCCATCTGGTCCAACGTCGGCGCGCCGATATTCGCCACTACCTCGAGACGGATACAGCGTTCCCCGAGCGTAAGGATAAGGAGGCAACTTACAGCTTCAGCCCGGCATACCGCAGCCTGTTCAACGAAATCCTGGATTTCGCGCGGGAATATGTTACCGAGGAGGAGGGTGGAAACCGCCGGCAACGGGTGCGCTATTGGTCCGCCCTTGCACTGCTGCGATGCGTTTCATCGAGCCCCGCCGCGGCTGCCGCCACGCTGCGCAGCCGCGCAGCGGTCGACCAGGCAGAGGGTGAGGATATAGACGAAGTTGGTCGGCGTACCGTCCTGGATCACGGTGATGACGATGACACGGTCGCGCTGGACTTCAGCCCGGGCACTGCAACGGAGGGCAGCCGAGAGGAAAGCCGGCGCAAGCTCCTCGAGTTCGCACGTCGCGCCGAAGCTCTGGACCCCGCTAACGACCACAAACTTCAGGGGGCGGCGGACGAGGTTAAGGGGTTGCTGAAAGAAGGCTTCCACCCTGTGGTCTTTTGTCGTTTCGTTGATACCGCCGAGTATGTGGCGCGGCATCTGCGCGGGGCGCTACCCAATAAGGTCCGCGTGGAATCAGTGACGGGTCTGCTTCCACCGGCCGAGCGCGAGGCGCGGATCGAGACCCTGGTGGCAGAAGGTGGTCAGTTCGTGTTGGTGTGCACCGATTGCCTGTCGGAAGGGATCAACTTGCAGGAGCATTTTAATGCTGTGTTCCACTATGACCTTGCCTGGAACCCCACGCGGCACGAACAACGCGAGGGGCGGGTCGACCGCTTTGGCCAGGAGAAACCCGAGGTGCGCGTCGTTACCTACTACGGTGCCGACAACCCCATCGATGGGGTGATCCTCGATGTGTTGATCCGCAAGCACAAACGTATCAAGAGTGATCTCGGCGTGACGGTTGCGGTGCCTGGCTCCAGCGAGCAGATCGCGGAGACCCTGTTCGAGGGGGCGTTGTTTCGGGAAAAGACCAGGGAAGGTACCCGCCAGCTGTCACTCCAGTTCATTGATGATCTGGAACCCAAGAAACAGGCAATACATGCCGAGTGGGACAATGCCCGCGACCGCGAAAAGGCGAGCAGGTCACGCTTTGCTCAGCACACCCTGAGCCCAGAAGCCGTCGCAGCGGAGCTGGAGAGTGTTCGGTCGGCCATTGGTCGTGCCGAGGATGTCGAGTGCTTCGTGCGCTCCGTGCTCCAGGCCGCGAACGTGCCGCTGGAGGACCGGGGCAAAGGGCTTACCGTGCACCTGACTAACGAGGCTCCGCGTGCGCTGCGCCAGGCCATTGGGCGGGACGAGCCGTTCACCGGTCGCTTTGACCTGCCGTTACCGGAAGGCGAGCTCTACCTTGGTCGTACGAGCCCGATCGTGGAAGGCCTGGCGGGCTGGACACTTGACCAGGCGCTGGATCCGGTAGCGCGGGATGGCCGACCCATCGCTGCGCGTTGCGGCGCCATTTCGACCTCGGCGGTCGACACGCGTACTACCCTCGTCGTCGTACGCTTTCGCTTCCATCTCAAGATTTCTGGCCGCGATGGCGAAACGCTGCTGTGCGAGGAAATCCTGCCGCTGGCTTGCACAGGACAGCCCGATGCGCCGCAGTGGCTGACGCCAGAGGAAGGTGAACGCCTGCTCGGTGCCCGGCCGGAACGCAATCTCCTGCCCACCGCGATCGAACAACAGATGACCCTTTTGCTACCCGCTCTGCCGCAGCTGCAAATGGCCCTCGAAGAGGTCGCGCACCAGCGCGCGGCCGCCCAGCTTGAGGCCCACGAGCGCGTCCGGGAGGCCTCGCGCACCCGGGGGCGCGTCTCTATCGAACCCGTGCTGCCGGTGGACATCCTCGGGGCTTTTGTTCTCCTGCCGAGGCTGAACTGACATGGCGCGCCGCAATCAGGAGTTTCAGACCATCCGCTCCGAAGGCGGCCTGCTGCCGGCGGACCTCCTGCGCCGGGTCATCGACCGCTCCACGAACCTAGCTGGCACCCGGCCCGAGGACTACGGCCTGCCCGCGGGCGAGCGCCTGAACGAAGTCATCACTCAGTCCTGGAATCGCCTGCTCAAGCACTGGGCCGAATTCTGTGCCGCGAAGGAAAACCTGCCGGAGAACGAAGCGGGCACCGGCCTGACCAATGACAAGTGGAATCTGCCCCTGCTGCGGGAGTTGGGTTTCGGCCTGCTGCCAACCAGTGCCGGTCCCGAGATTGGGGGGCGCACCTATGCCATCAGCCGTTTCTTCGGTCCCGTGCCGATACACCTGATCGGCTGCGGACTCTCGCTGGATCGGCGTACACGGGGCCAACGGGGTGCGGCGGCCGTCAATCCCCACGGTCTGGTACAGGAGTTCCTGAACCGCAGCGATGACCATCTCTGGGCGATTGTCACCAACGGCCTGCGCCTGCGCATCCTGCGGGACAATCAGGCTCTGTCGCGTCAGGCCTTCCTTGAGTTCGATCTCGAAGCGATGTTCAACGGTGAGGTCTACTCCGACTTTGTGCTGTTGTGGCTGGTGGCCCACGCCACGCGCTTTGCGCCACGCGAGGGCGACCGTCCCGAGACCTGCTGGCTTGAGCAATGGACCCAGGAGGCCGAGGAGCAGGGCACGCGCGCCCTCGGGGAGCTGCGCATTGGCGTCGAGCGCGCGCTTGCCATCCTCGGGGAAGGCTTCACCAGCCATCCAAGGAACACGGCGCTCCGTGATGCCTTACGCTCAGGGCAACTCTCACCCACCGATCTGCACGCCCAGCTGCTGCGCCTGGTCTATCGGCTGATCTTCCTCTTCGTGGCCGAGGACCGCACCGTCGAAGGTCATGCACTGCTGCATCCTCTCGAGGACAGCGACGCGGCGCAAAAGGCCCGCGAGCGCTACGCCGCTTATTACAGCACTGCGCGGCTGCGCGAGATGGCGGGCCGGATCAAAGGCAGTCGCCATGGTGACCTGTGGCAGCAGTTCCAACTGTTGGTCAAGGCGTTGTCTGGTGATCCTGATGGCGCAACCATCCGCGAGCAGCTGGCGCTGCCAGCCTTCGGTAGCTTCCTTTGGGATCCAGCCTCGACCGCGGCGCTGAACGACGCCGAGCTGACCAACTACGACCTGCTTGAGGCCCTGCGCCATCTGGCGTTTACCCGCCAGGGCAAGGTGCTGCGCCCCGTGGACTATAAGAATCTTGGCGCCGAGGAGCTGGGCGGCGTCTATGAGAGCCTGCTCGCGCTCACGCCTCAGGTGAGCAGTGACGGGGCGCGGTTCTACTTCGCTGAGTTCGCCGGCAACGAGCGCAAGACCTCCGGCTCCTACTACACCCCCGATTCACTGGTGCAGTGCCTGCTGGATTCGGCTCTCGACCCGGTGGTGGAAGAGGCCATCCGGGACAAGCTGCCAGCGGAGGCGGAGCAGGCGATCCTGAATCTCAAGGTCTGTGACCCGGCCGTCGGCTCCGGCCATTTCCTGGTTGGCGCTGCTCACCGCCTCGCCCGCCACCTGGCCCGCGTCCGTGCGCTGGCCGAAGGCGAGAGCGAACCCTCTCCGCTGCTCTACCAACATGCCCTGCGCGATGTGATCGGCCGCTGCCTGTATGGCGTCGACGTGAATCCCATGGCGGCCGAGCTTTGCCGGGTCAGCCTGTGGCTCGAGGCGCTGGAACCGGGGAAGCCGCCCTCTTTTCTGGACCACCACATCCGCGTTGGCAACAGCCTGCTGGGTACGACGCCGGAGCTGATTGCCGCCGGGCTGCCTGATGATGCCTTCAAGCCGATCGAGGGGGACGACAAGAAGTTTTGCACGGCCCTGAAGAAACGCAACAAGAAGGAGCGGGAGGGTGGCCAGATGGCGTTGGGTTTGCCCGAGGTTGCTGAACCTCAGGCTGAGTACAACACCTTGGCAGATCGCGCCAAGGGGCTGGATCAGGCACCGGACGACAGCCTTGAAGCGTGGCAGCGTAAGGCTGAGCAATTCCAGCGCCTGGTGGTCTCGCCCGAGTACCGCCATCAACAGCAGAACGCCGATGCTTGGTGCGCGGCCTTCGTCTGGCCGAAGCACACCGATGCGCCCGAGCCGATTACAACCGACACGATCCGCCGGCTTGAAGAGGACGTCAATGCGCTGAGTCCCGCGCAGCGTGAAGAACTGGAGCAACTGGCCAGTCAATACCAGTTTTTCCATTGGCATTTGGCCTTTCCTGAGGTATTCGCCCGGGGCGGTTTCGATTGTGTGTTGGGCAATCCGCCATGGGAGTTAATGGAAGCCAAAGGCAATGTGGCTTCCACCGAGAAGTTTGCGAGAATGCAACTCTGGTTCCGTTCAAACCGCTATAGCGTGCTTAAAGGTCGGCGTGATCTCTACAAGTTATTTCTGGTCAACTGCAGCTGCTGGTTGAACCCCATAGGGCGCTTGGCGTTTCTGACTCCATTGGGTGTATTTATTGAGGATGATGCAAGCACTTGGCGCAAAAAGTTTTTCAACGAGGGAAGCCTCATTGAGCTACGTCACTTCCAGAATCAACGAAAGCTATTTTTCCCTGGTGTACACGCGAGTTATCGGTTTTGCGGTGTGATTTACACGCCAACACTTACCGATTTACACGCTTTTTCAACTGTTGCAGGCAATCCAGAGCAAGTTCCCCTTCAGTACCTCGTGAAAATTCCTCGTGCGGAGTTTGATCAATGGCTTGGGGTAGAGCGATCGGCGACAATTTATCCCGATGCGCCATATGCCGTTCTGCATAGAACTATCGCGAGGACAATTCGACAAGGCGAGACTGCTTCCTTCAAGATTATTGCGGAGTTTCACTCGTCCAGTGATAAGAAGCTCATTAAGAAGATTCAGCCTACGAATGGATGGGCATTACTAAAAAATAGGAATATTCATTATTTTGATTATGAATTTGCCCCATATGAAGCATGGGTCGAATCCTATGAGGTTGAAGAACGGGCTAAACGAAAAGGTTTGCTTGGTTCATCTTGGATTACAAGATATCCACGATTGGTTTTTCGCGATATCGCTAGAAATGACGATGAACGTACGCTAATTGGCTGCCTCGTGCCGCCCGGTGCAGTATCAACATACGATACTCCGATGTTTTTTCCTGAATGCGGTAAAGATAAGTACCCGCAATGGATTGCATTCTATAGTGCTGTCTTCTCTGCGTACCTTTTTGACTTTGTGATCAGGCCGTATGTCGATAAGCATATCAAAGGCTACACTCTGGCACGCGTACCGTGGCCAACACCTAATTCAGTCATAAGGGGGAGCATTACGAAGTACTGGATCCTGGGACGTATTCTTGAGCTTGTTTACACATCAAAGAGATTCGAACCCTTTGCCGAAGACTGCAGCTGGGACGGGCCACCTTTCCGTTGTGACGAGGAGCGCCGTTTCCTGATCCGCTGCGAGCTGGATGCCGCCTTCTTTCACCTCTATCTGCCCGCCGACGAGCAGGGCAACTGGCGCCCAGCACGCAAGGACGATGGTTGCCCCTACGATGAGACTCCGGAGCAACTCGAGGAGCTAAAGCGCTACTTCCCGACCCCGCGTGACGCCGTTGACTACATCATGGACACCTTCCCCATCGTCCGCCGCAAGGATGAAGAGCAGTACGGCGAGTACCGCACCAAGCGTGTCATTCTCGAGATCTACGACGCCATGCAGGAGGCTATCCGCACCGGCCAGCCCTACCAGACACTCCTCGACCCACCGCCGGGGCCGCCGCTGGATGCGGACGGCAACTTCGTCAGTTACGCGGACATTGCCGATAATCCACCGCCGCATATCCATCTGCCACGTGACGCAGAGCAGCCGGTAGAAGCTGACTACGGCAGTCTGGCGGACGGCGCCTGGATGCGGCCCATGGTGGACCAGCGCGCCGAGACAGGTGTACAGCTTGCGGCCATCCTGAAGGCGATGAACCGTCCGCTACCAGCTCGTCAGGTCCGCCTTGCCGCGCTGCTGGCGCTTGAGCCACGCCTTCTGCTGCCTTATCTGAATGATGAGGAAGCGACTACCTGGCGTAGGTTGATTGGTGCGGAGGTTGATCCCCTGCCGCAGGGCGCTTCGGCCTTTGTCGCGCGGAACGATCAAGCCTGGGGGGCGGCCGTGCACAATCTGCGCGCCAATGGTCATCTCATTGAAGACATTCAAGCCGGGACCTGGGCACCGGGTGACAACTTGGATCGGTTCCGGACTTCTGGCTGGCCGGATGGCCGGGCGGGGATGGTACTTGATGTTCTGCGACGTCATGCCACCGACGATGTCGTCACGGCACTCCCGCCGGAGCTAAGGGACTGGCTCGATGGCGCGGCAGCATGAGTTCTTTCAACAGGAACTTGAGGTCCGGCCTCCACCGGACATCTCCGGTCCGCGTCTCTGGGTGCGCCGACTCGTCATCTGGAAAGAACCGGGCGGGGAAATCATCCGTGACATTGCGCTTCGCCCTGGCCTCAATATCGTCTGGACGCCTGATGACCAAGGGATCGGTCACGGCGGCGGCAAGACCCTGTTCTGCCGCCTGCTGCGCTATTGCTTGGGTGAGGACCGCTTTGCGCCACAAGATCAGCGCGAGCGAATCGGCGAGGTCTTCCCCAATGGCCTGGTCGGCGCGGAGGTGGTACTGGAAGGCGTTTGCTGGGCTATCCTGCGCCCACTGGGTGGCCGACGCCGCCATCTGGCAGTTCCGGATGAAAATCTTGAGGCGCTGGCGGCAAGTGACAGCGCCTCGACAGGAATGGAGCCCTTTCTGGATGCCGTTGAGGACGCCATCCTTACAAAGGAGTTGACCGACTTGGTTCCGGGTCATCGGCAGGCACGGAGGATCTGGCCCATCGCCCTTGCCTGGCTGGCACGGGATCAGGAATGCCGCTTCGACCATGTGCTGGACTGGCGATCGGCCGCCTCCGATTCAGATTCGCCAGCCCGCGGACTCAACCAGACCGAAAAGCTGGACGCCTTGCGGGCCTTTCTACGGGCAATCACGCTAGAGGAAAAGACCAAACGATCGGAAATCGCCAAACTCGACGAAGAAAAGCGTGCCCTTGAGCAGGAGATCGGCCATAGGCACTGGGAAATTGATCAGATCAAGACGCGATTACTTGCCGAGCTGGAGATCGCCAAGGATGCACTCACCGAGGGCAAGATGGGGATCGACGTACTGCGCCAGGCGGCGCAGGCACGGCTCGCAAAGGCGGCCAGACTTCCTGCGGGTGAAGGCTCTACCGAGTTCGAAGCTGCGCGACAGGAATATGAGGCAGCCCGTGCCGAGGTCGTCGCGCTCGACCGCAGAATAGGGATCCTTGAGGCGGATATCCCAAACATAGAAAGGATTATCGCCAAGATCAACGGCGAGTACCCTGGACTGTCTTACGCCTTGCAGGAAGCGGAGAGCTTTCCGTGTCCTATCTGTGAAGTGCCCATTGACCGAGTTCTGGCCAGCAAATGCAAGCTCTCAAATAAACTCCCGGATTTGGAAGCTTGCCGGCGCCGCCTGGATAAGAACCGGCAGGAGTTGGCCGAGGAAACTAAACGCCTTAACAATGCGAGAAACGAACTAACGCAGACAAAGCAGCAGCTCGCCATCGCGCGACAGCGTGAGAGTCGCCTGGAAGAGCGCTTCAGAAAACTGGAAGCTGCGCGCAATGAACGCGAATCTGCCTGGTATTCAGCCAAACGGCTGGCAGACGATGTGGAGCGCCTCTCCGAGCTGTTGGATCAACAGCAGACGGCGGAATATGTACTGCGCGAGCATGCCGCAACCATCGAGCAGGAGCGGGGACGCGTTGGCGCTTTTCTCGACCAACAGGCGCGCATCTTCGACCAACTCAGCCAGAAATTCGATCCCATCATACGGAGGCTGGTTGGCCAGGATGCGAAAGGCAGCGTAACACTTACTGGCAACGGCCTCAACCTGACCGTACAGATGGGCGGCAATCGGTCGACATCGGCGATCGACTCGTTAAAGGTCATCGCTTTTGACTTCGCCGCACTCTGCCTCAGCATCGAGGGTGCTACACGCGTTCCCGCCTTTTTAATCCACGACAGCCCGCGGGAAGCTGATCTCGGGTTGCCCTTGTATCACCAGGTGTTCCATCTTGCGCGCTGCCTGGAGGAGATTGGCGGGCAACCGCTTTTCCAGTACGTGGTGACCACCACCACACGCCCGCCACCCGAACTTGCGAAGAATCCCTGGCTTCGGCTTACGCTTCATGGTGCGCCGGCGCCGGAAAGGCTTTTAAGAATAGATTTATGAATTTGGATCACAGTCCAGGCAGTTAATGCAGGGGAGTTTATGTTTGGCCGGCTGCTTAACACATTGAGCTACAGACTGCGTTGTGAATTGCGGGAATGGCGCAAGGCTAATGGAACGCTTCGTGAAAATGCCTGGCCCTGGTACCAGAAGGCGCTGATCGCCGCAGGCAAACACCCGGTAAGGGTTCCCCTGAAATTGTTTTCTGTTGCCCTGTTGCTGTCCGCAGCGATGTGGGGCTATCACGCGCTTACCGCGCTGGTTTTGAGTGACCCGCCTTCACCACCGTCGGGTATGAGGCAGCACTTCTTTACCCTATGGACGGTTCAGGCAGCCATCGCGGCAATGATCTATCCCATTGTGATTGGTTTCGTGACATTGCTGCTCCAGCGCCGTCATTCCGCCAAGGCAAGTTTGCATATCTATTTGCATGACTCCGCCGCTATCCTGACCGGCCTGAGTGCCCTGTACCTTGTGGCCACCATGGGAGTTCAGTTTTTCATTCTATCGTTAGCTGGCAAATCCGTTGTAATCCAGTGGCTGATCCTCGACGGGATCTGGTTCCTGGCCAATATCATGGGTGTTATCTGGTTTCTGGCCCGCACCTTCGATTACCTGCGTCCCGAACGTCGAGCAGATATCATGCGCGCCTATGCAATCAATCATGTCTGGCCAGCCGAAATGCGCCGTAACCTTGAATACAACCTGTTTTGCGGGGCGGTCCATTACGGCTGGCTTCCTGGTCCCATTTACGGTGATGACAAAAGCGAATCGAATACGGCCATTCTTCCCGGCCCCGTCGGCCGCAACATGGGCGATGTTCAAGTTGGGGCGATGGAAAATGGGGAATGGACAGTTCGTGATGTCCGGTTTCGTCCGCTATCGCTGGCGGTGCGTAGTTGGCAGCGGCGGGAGGAAAAACTTGCGCTTTCCTCGGCGCAGCAGCAGGTCGCTGTTGCCGGATTACGCCATACTCGATTGTTGATTCTGCCTTCCGTCCCAGGGGAGTTGTTCGAAACGAAGGTTGGACTGTGCCGCACGGAGGGTGGTGCTGGTCTGTGCTGGTGGGAACGATGGCTGGTCCGATGGTCATTCGTGCTCTCTCCGTTCTCGAAAGAACCAGCGTCTCTAAGTATTAATGACATCCTGAATGACCTGATTACTGAGGTACAGGTCGCTATGGAGATTGGTGAGGAGGTCGTTTTTCGTGATGCCTTACATGAGCTAGTGGATTTGCATGCGGCCCTGATACAAGCCGGTGACTTTGTCAATGATGAGGGCCAACACGATAACTACGCCAACTTGGTAGACCGCGCCGATGTATTTGAGGCCCGTATGCATGACCTGTGGGCCCGTGAGTATCGCCGGCTTCTGGAGGCCGCGGTTGAAAGGCTTTCGGTAAATGACACCTATTTCAGATACATGGTGCACGTATCCGGCTGGTTGATCAGCCGCCTGGAAGCTATACGCCCAATAGAAATTTCAGTTCATCTGCTTCATTTGCCGCGTTCCCTGCACTATCGGTTGAACCGATGGTGGTCGAAAACCGCAGAAGAACAGGGATTGCTTGATCATGGCCCGTGTAAGCCCAGTGCGCTCAATGCGCCTGCCTTTACGGACTACGATACCGCGATCAAGGCATTCGTAGGGGCCTGGGAGTCCCTGAAGAATAACCGCTTCCCACCAGCGCGCGATGAGCCGCTCGCATGGGTGGAGTATGGGGAAGTTACAGAGCTATATGCAGCACACTTGGGTGGCACCTTGTATATGTTGTTCGACAGCCTGTCACTTGGCAACAAGGAAGGCGCGGAATGGCTTTGTGACTCGCTCATAAAGTGGTGGAACACAATCCGTTTCCGGTTTGATAACACCCATTACTATATTCGGGACGAACGTAACCTGACCTTGGAGCTTCTAAATAAGCCATGGGAAGAAGCCAGGAATGTCATTGATCTTTCCGTGCCAGGAAGCGATGAAGAAAAGGCGCCGAAGGCGCTCTGGGCCGCCTGTATTCACAACTACTGGATTGACCTGTGTTGCGTGTCGCTCTATACCATGCTTCAGCTTGGTAAAGACTGTCCTTGTGAGAAGTCGTTGCCTGCGCAATTGGCAGCGGCTTTGGGTCAGGGTAAGGCCTTACGCGCAGGGGGATCCGGAATCGGAGAGCAATGGCCGGTTCGGACTGTTGAAGATTTGTTGATTGCTATTATTCGCCAATACTACTTCGACGGTGGATACCATAGGGGATACCGGGCACGCCTCGACAAGGTGGTCGAGGGGATTTCCAGCCAGGGAAAACCGGCCATGGTTCCCGGTCGGATCTATTCAGGATGGGGTTTGGAAGACCTGGATGCCCTGCGCGATGGACAGTTGGTTCTCCTGTGTCTGTTTGTGAAAGAGGGCTGGTCGCCAACGGCGCGACTGATGGAGACTATACGGAAGTGGGGTGGGCATGATGACGCTGGTTTACGAGCATTTGTTGCTCAACTTGAGCAATGGAGAGCCCGGCTGACCGAGGCGGACTTTCACGCCTACGAAAACCTATTCTCCTGTATTCAGGAAGAATTCGGTGCTGCTGCGAGTCTGCGGGATGCCATTGAAAGGCTAGATGTTGGTATCAACCAGATGGTGGGCGGCATAGAGAACTTCCGCTTGGACCAGCTGCGCGATGCTCCGGTCAGCGATGAACGGCTGAATGAGGTTGCGAGGTGGTGTTCTCAATCGGGATTTAGTAAAGATAGTGCGGATATTCCGGTTTCATTGTTTCGAGAAATTCAATATTCGGCAGAAGAGTATGCCGAGCGCAGCCTGACTATCCGGGACATGCGCAAGGGAGAATTTGTTGAGCCTCCGATGGCGCAGCGGGCCGGTAATGAGGATGAATGGTTTGACAGAACAGTGAGCAGTCACGTAGCCGGGTCTGTTATGGCAGATATTTTGAGGGCATCACGGCCTGAGATAATCGATGTCGACAGCCCTGTAGTCTACTGGCGGCATATCAAAGCAGGGGCAGAGAGAATACGCAAGGAAGGAGGAACGCCAATACTTTTGGTTGCAGGCCAGACCGACCCTCACTGGCTACTGGAATGGACTAGAAGTGCCTACGATGAACGGGTGGAGCTACCGGAGGATCTTCGATTGGTTCGCGATAAACAATTTGAAGGGAATGGTTACGTTGGGAGCTTGAATGATATCCCAGTCTATGTTGCGCCAATTCGATCGGGTTCATCATATCTGATCCCGAAAGAATCGCTGGATACTCTATCATTCACTGAATTCGAGAATGGCATATTCGTGCAAGTATCCGTTGAGCCGGTAGAAGGGAAGGATATGCTCATCAATCTCCGGTTGTCCTGGCGATTCCGAGTAGAAGTAAAAAAACATAAATGGTGGCAATTACGATACATATCCAATATGGACGCAAAGCCGGTCTGATTATGTAAATGCTGAGAATGTTGGAGCGGCCATCGCAAACGGGATCGCAATGAATCGGCGAAGCTGTATGCAGGGTTCCCAGATTCTGAAGATGTCGCGGCGCGACCAGTGATCTGGCGGGTAGCCTGCGTTTCCAGCTTAGAGAGCTTCCAGACCTCCCCACCGTAATGGGGCTGTCCAGCTGTGTGTGGGCTTGATTTGGCAGTATCCTGGACGTGTCTAGCAGGCTGTTGAAATTCGCCGGCTGAAGTGGAAGATACCGGTAAGACAGGAAGAAGGACAAGCGACACGATGCGAGGCCCGGATATTCAGCAAGATTCCCTGTTCAGCACGGTCAGCCCGGAATCGCGGGTGCCGAAGGACCATCCACTGCGTCCGATTCGCACCATGGTCGATGCGGCATTGAGCGAACTCGATGCAGACTTCAATGCCATCTACTCCGACTATGGCCGTGACTCCATTCCGCCGGAGAAGCTCCTGCGAGCCCAACTGCTGATGGCGTTCTACACCATTCGCAGCGAACGCCAGCTGATGGAACAGATCGACTATAACCTGCTGTTCCGCTGGTTTGTTGGTTTCTCGATGGACGACAAGGTATGGGATCACTCGACCTTCACCAAGAATCGCGATCGCTTGTTGGAAGGAGATATTGCGCGGCGCTTCTTTGCCCAAGTCCTCGGCCAGGCCGAGCAGGCCGGACTGCTATCCAAGGAACACTTCAGCGTGGATGGCACGATGATCGAGGCATTGGCCTCGCTCAAGAGCTACCGACCAAAGGATGAAGAGGGTCCGCCTGGAGGTGGAGGCCGTAATCCCGATGTCGATTTCCATGGCGAGAAACGCCGTCGGGACACGCACGAATCCAAGACCGACAAGGATGCTCTGCTGTTCAGAAAGAGCAAGGGCACAGCGGCGAAGCTGGCCTATCTGGGGCATCTGCTGATGGAAAACCGCAATGGCCTGGTCGTTGATGCCCGGGTCACGCAGGCAACCGGCACGGCTGAACGGGAGGCCGCAGTCGATATGGTCGAAGCGCTTGGCGGCACGCGTCGCGTGACGCTGGGCGCGGACAAAAACTACGACACCAAGGGCTGTGTGGATGCACTGCGTTGCGCCAACGTGACACCGCATGTCGCACAGAACACGAGCAACCGTTCATCGGCCACCGATGGACGCACCACCCGCCATTCGAGCTATGCCGCCAGCCAACGCTTTCGCAAGCGGATCGAGGAATGCTTCGGCTGGGCCAAGACAGTTGGCGGGTTGCGCAAGAGCCGGTTTGTGGGGCGCGAGAAGCTGGACTGGCTGCCTACAACCTGATTCGCATGCGCAATCTGGGTGCGTCAGCATGGTGACGGGAAAGGTGTCGAGGGGGCCGTGTGCCTGTAAATCGTTTTTTCGAGCGAAATGGGCAACCTGGGGGCACTCGGCCTCGAAAAATGGGCTTCGAATTCTTCCTTCCGGTGAAAACGGGGCGAAATCGGAGCTATTTTCAACAGCCTGCTAGCAGCCTGTCGGACTTTCCGTCCTGCCTTGGTAGAATGCCGAGATCTTCTGGAGGTCTGGTGGCATGAGTCCTTTTCGACCGATCGACCGCGACACGGATTACCTTCTCCCGCCTTCGGTACAAGACTGGCTGCCGGAGTCGCACCTGGCGCGTTACGTGGTGGATGTCGTCGAGAGCCTGGACCTCTCGGAGCTGGAGCGCGCCTACGCCGGTGGGGGTAGCGCGGCGTATCATCCGGCGTTGCTGCTCTCGCTGCTCATCTACGGTTATGCCACGGGCACGCATTCGAGCCGCAAGATCGAGCGGGCCACCTACGACTCCCTGGCGTTTCGGTTCATCGCCTGCGACCAGCACCCTGACCACGACACCCTGGCCACCTTCCGCCGCCGCTTCGGCGAGCAGTTCTCGGCGGTATTCGTTCAAGTGCTGCAAGTGGCCCGCGAGAACCAGCTCACGCGCTTCGGCACGGTCAGCCTGGACGGCACCAAGATCCACGCCAACGCCAGCAAACACAGCGCGCTGTCTTACGGACACGCCGAGAAGATCGAGGCCCGGCTCAAGGCCGAAGTCCAGGAAATGCTCGAACTGGCCGAGGCGGCGGACCAGAGTAGCGTTCCCGACGGTGTCAGCCTGCCCGAGGAGATCAGCCGTCGGCAAGAGCGTCTGGAGGCGATTGCGCAGGCCAAGGCCAAGATCGAGGCGCGCGCCCGGGAGCGCTTCGAGCGCGAACAGGCCGAGTACGAGGCCAAGCGGGCCGAGCGCGCGGCCAGGGAGGCCGCCACCGGCAGGAAGCCGCGCGGCAAGCCGCCGCAGCCGCCCGCGGCGGGGCCGCGCCCGAACGACCAGGTCAATCTGACCGACGAAGAGTCGCGGATCATGAAGGTCAACGGCGGTGGGTTCGAGCAGTGCTACAACGCCCAGGCTGTGGTCGACACCGAAAGCATGCTGGTCATGGTTCCGCACGTCACTCAGGCGAGTAACGACAAGGAGCAGATCGCGCCGATGGTGGAAAAACTCCAGTCCCTGCCCGAGGAGATCGACCCGCCCGAGACGCTGCTCGCCGATGCGGGTTACTTCAGCGAGAAGAATGTCGAAGCCTGTCAGGCGGCCACCATCGAGCCATTCATCGCGGTGGGGCGCGACGAACACCACCCGCGCTGGCGCGAGCGCTTCGAGGAACCTGGCCCGCTGAGCGAGGCGGCGGGCCCTGTCGAACAGATGAAGCACCGCCTCAAGACCCAGGCCGGCCGCGTCGCCTATCGGCTACGCAAGCAGACGGTCGAGCCGGTGTTCGGCATCATCAAATCCGTGATGGGCTTTCGCCAGTTCCTGCTGCGCGGGCTGGACAACGTTGGCCACGAGTGGACGCTGGTCTGCCTTGCCTGGAATTTGAAACGCATGGCCGCATTGCGCCCGCAATCCGCCCAATGGGCATGAAATGCGGGGAATCCCGCTCGTTCTGGCATCAGTAGGACGCCGAATGCCGAGAATATGCCCCATGATGGTGCAAATCGCCTGCGACAGGCAGTAATCGACCGCCTATCGATGCTAAGCCCGACAGGCTGCTAGGAGCGGGAACAGGGGCGGCTTGCGCCGCCGCGCTATCCCTCCCTGGCATGAATGCCGGGGTTTCTCGCGCAACTGGATGAGCGAGACGCAGGAGCAGCGCAGCCGCACTATGCGAGCTATGCGTTCCCGTGATACCGCCCCGGAAACGGGTATGCGACGCCCGCATCGAGGCGGAGGCCGGGTGTGGGTAACAATACGGGTAACTTTCCAAACACCCCCGATTGAAACATGAAGAAAACAAGTGGTTATCACGGTCGTTTGGTGCCGGCCGTCGGCACCATTTCATAAGCTCACGCAGTTCCTTGCCTATCCGGGGAATGATCCGCCCGGGCTTTCCGAAGTCAGTTCATTTGAGTCAGGCCACCATCGCCGATCCTTCCTCTTGGTAAGAATGTGCCTGTTCCTTGATCCGTCCCGCCGTCCGGGCGAGCGGTCTCAATCCCATTTGCACTTCCTTGTCGCGCCTGATGTGCATCAGGCCCCTGGGACCGCCAGACTGTTCGTGCGGGTCTTCCCGGAGGTCGGTCATGTTGTGATGCATCGCACCGCATCTCCGTCGTCCCCGTTCCCGGATCGGATCGCGTTCGAACACAGCCGGGACCCGAAAGTCCACGGGCCGGCCTTGCGTGTGGGATGCCGTCGTTCGCGCTGGGGCGGCGACAGGCGGTGATGTGATTTGCGTTGACCATAGCGGTTGATGCGACGACCGGCGAAGTCGATGATGACGCCCCTGGGCCTATAGGGATCGCGAGACAACCCCGTTTCCGGGCGCCACCCGCCCCCTTTCGAGCCGTTCCGTCGTCTTCCGGGGTGGCTACGGCCGGCCGTCCCGGCGTTGCGACGAATTTCTGGCGGACTCCCACCGATGGCGGGCAAAATCGGTGCCCGAATCAGCCCTTTGCAAGTGATTCCGGCGGGTGTCAACGATCGCCCGTATGGAGCCATTCCCGGATCGCCGCAATGGAGCCGGTGGGTGATCGCCGTAATGGAGCCACGGCCGGATCGCCTAATGGAGCCACTGTAGACCCGCCCCGAGGGGGCTCG
>Ga0256829_1001042_pt1 | contig 23894 bp, 19 predicted proteins | sample 131447metaG_FD_185979 | JGI IMG/M metagenome (GOLD analysis project Ga0256829, IMG submission 185979) | Hydrothermal vent microbial communities from Lau Basin, Pacific Ocean - 131-447 | ecosystem: Environmental > Aquatic > Marine > Hydrothermal vents | place: Pacific Ocean: Lau Basin | collected...
TTGTTGACTGTGTTACTACTTTAGCCGGTCCATTTGTGATCAATTACCCGGATAACCCAACATTTACGGTTACCGTAAACGATCCTGCGACTTGTTCTGCAGACGGAAGCATTGTTATCTCTGGTCTATCTGCAGGTACGACTTACGATGTATCCTACAGCTTTAATGGTACTCCTGTGGGACCATTAGCCTTAACGGCTGATGGAGCAGGTACCATTACTATCTCAGGATTGGATCAAGGAACCTACACAGATATTCTGGTTGATCTTGGTTCATGTCAAGCTGACGATCCAGGACCGTATGAGATCATGTATCCTGACAGTCCTGCTATTAATACTCCAGCTGCATACGAACTTTGTGGAACTCCTGCCGGAGTGGCTGAGTTCGACCTTAGCAGTCGTGACAATGAGATCACTGGCGGAGCTTCTGGTGTTACCGTGACCTATCACGAGTCCGAAGCAGATGCCGAAACTGGAGATAATCCATTGACCTCACCTTACACGAACACCTCAAACCCACAAACGGTTTACGTACGTGTTCAGGATGATGTTACAGGTTGTTTCAGCACCACTACCTTAGAATTGGTTGCCTTGGTGATCGATCCACTAGCTATGCCAGCTGCAGTAGAAAGCTGCCCGGCAGACGGTGCTTCAGGCTTAACGAATCAATTCGATCTTACGGCCTTTAACGCTGAATTGGGTATTGATGTTTCTGGACTAACAGTAACCTATCACACCAATGCCGCTGATGCAGAAGACGGTAGTAATCCAATTGCAAATCCAACAAGCTACACTAATGCCACAACTCCGGAGACCATTTATATCCGAGTTGCCAATGACGAAGGTTGTTTCCAAACAACTTCAGTGGAGATCAGTGTGGTAGCTTGTGAGATTGAGATTCCTCAAGGGATTTCACCAAACGGCGATGGATTCAACGACACCTTCTCCATCAACGGATTAGAGCTTCACCCGAATTTCGAGCTTAAGATCTTTGATCGTCGCGGACTTCTAGTATACTCCGGTAACGGAAGTACTCAAGAATGGGATGGTAGAGCACTAGAAAAGAATGGAGAATTACTACCAGTAGGAACTTATTTCTATACGCTTCAACTCAATGATGCGCCTGGAGATCCATTCTCCGATGTAGAACAATTGTATTCCGGTTGGGTCTATTTGAATTACTAAGTAGATTCCTCCAAAGAACAACAAAGCCTTCAAATTTAGATTTGAAGGCTTTTTTTATCGACAAACGGGAGACTTTAACGACTAGAATTTGCGTAACTTTCCCTAAAAATTCAACTAAAATGTCACTAACTAAACACGCCTGGCTGGGCTTGCTTTTGCTTGCCTTCAACCTTTCTTCGCTTCAGGCTCAAGTAAGCAAACCCGATCCTGCAAATTTTGACCGATTTATCGCTCAAGTATACACTGGTTCCGGGGCGGATTTTATAAGTCCAGATACCCGCAGATATGCATATATGAAAGCGCTTTATGAGAACCGCATCAGTTTTGTAAAGAGCGATGCAGAAAAGCTCGATCTGGATAACAGCCTAAAACTACTGTCAGAAGTACCGTTATACAATATTTACAATCCTGCTGTAACAAGAGACACTGGATTCGATCCGCAGGAATTCAACCCTTTCAAATATCAGTTTGATTTTTACGCTGCGACTAAGCTCATCTACCGCATAGACGGCACAGAATATCTCATTGTTATCCAACCTCAAGAACGCAAACAATAAGCTCATGAAAACAAAAATCTCACTTCTTCTTCTTGGGCTTATTTCTTGGACAAGCTGGGCACAAGATATCAATATGCAAAACGGCAGTTTTAATGTCTGCGCCGGAAACTTCTACGATTCTGGGGGTGCTGCCGGACCCTATGCCAACAACGAAAACTTAGTCTTGACCTTATGTGATGACGGTAGCGGCGGTATTTTACAGGTCGACTTTACCAGCTTTACTACAGAAACGCCTAACGATGTTTTGACCATTTATGACGGGCCCGATACCTCCTCGCCTGTTATTGGGGATTTCTCCGGAACCAACAGTCCGGGAATTGTACGGCCATCGCCAGCCAACACTTCTGGCTGTTTGACCTTTGAATTTGTCTCTAACGAATTCTTTACCTCTATCGGTTGGGAAGCCCAACTGAGCTGTTGCCAGGAGATCTCAACCACTTTTGAAGGTTCTACCCCTGCTGCAGCAGGTGGTATTATCGCTGCGGATGTTGACGAATTAATTACCGTTAATGCTTCTGCTGTATTTGCTGGATCTGATGTCGGAGCCACCTACGAGTGGGACTTTGGCGATGGAACAGTTATGAGTGGCTTGACAGCCATGCACTCCTATAGCTCGCCTGGCCTTTACCCTATTAGTTTCACTGCGACAGATGCTGCAGGTTGTGTGGATCAATCGCGCATTGAACTGATAGCCGATGTGGAGTTTGACGTGTCTGTAGGTAACCCCTTTGTGGATGCTGGCCCTGATGTAACCTTAGATTGTTCTTCTGGGGAGATCTGTGCAGATCTGAGTGCCGACTTTCTTTCCATAGGAGAAACCACTACGTATAATGTAGTGCCTATTCCTTTTGACCCGCCTTTCTCTTTTAACGGTTTGGCCAATAGTCTGAACCCAGATATTGACGATGCTTGGTCTGATGTTGAAGAATTGCCGTTTGACTTTTGTTTCTTCGGAGGGACTGAAACCCAGTTCCAAGTGGGCTCTAACGGAGTGATCCGTTTTGAAGTTGACGCTTCGGACACCTCCAACGGTTGGTCATTTAGCGAAGACCTACCCAACAACGACAATCCAACCTTGGGAGAGGCCAATATCTTTACCCCAGGGCATGATATTAATCCGGCAACAAGTGACACAGAGGAGATCGGTTATGAAGTGCTCGGTACAGCGCCTAATCGTGTTTTAGTGGTTTCCTACTATGAAGTTCCCATGTTCTCATCGAGCTGTGGGGATCTTTTAGCAACGCAAATGGCGGTACTATATGAGACCACCAATATTATTGATGTATACATTCTAAACAAACCAACTTGCGAGACCTGGAACAGTGGTAATGCAGTATTGGGTATACAAAATAACGAAGGTACCGAAGCATTCGTTCCTCCTGGGAGAAACACTTCGGACTCCCCTTGGACAACTGAATTTGAAGCTTGGCGCTTTATCCCTAACGGACCAAGTGTTACCAGTATCACTTGGCTAGATGAATCAGGAGCAGTAGTTGGAGACACTGCCGATATTACTGTATGCCCTGCTGGCACACAAACCTATACCGCCCGTGTTGATTACCTAAACTGTAATGGAGAAACCGTTACTGTAGAAGACACTGTGACCGTAACGACCAATGCTACCTTTAGTTTTAATTTAGGAGATGATATTGGTACCTGCGATACGGACCCAATCACTTTGGATGCCGATACAGGAACTGCAGGAGTAACTTACCAATGGTTCTTGGACGATGCTCCTATTGTTGGAGCCACAGCTCCCACCTATGACGCAACTACTTCTGGGAGCTATCGCTGTGAAGCTACCGATGGCGAATGTACCGTTGCAGACACTGTTGTGGTAACCTTTTTTGACACTCCTGTGGCGAACACACCAACAGATCTAACGGTCTGTGACGATGATAACGACGGTTTTGCCGAATTTGACCTGACTCTGGCTGATGCAGAGATCATTGCCGGCCAGCCCGATACGGTCGTCACCTATTATGTGACCGAAGCCGAGGCTATAGCAGGTATAGCAGGTACGGAATTGTCAATGCCTTATACCAATGTGGAGAACCCGCAGGTGGTTTGGGCTAGGATCGAGAATTCTGGAGGTTGTTTCGATGTGGTAAGCTTTACCATTACGGTCTTGAATTCACCAGATATCAACGATCCAATTGCGAGTTTTGAGCTCTGTGATGATGAGAGCCCTGATGGCTCTACCGTTTTTGACCTGACCTTCTGGATCTCTGAGATCACTGCAGAAACTGCTGTTGACGTTAGTTTCCATGAGACTGAGGCCGACGCAGATGCCGGCACAGGATCAATTGCAGATCCTACTGCATATGCGAACACATCCAATCCGCAGTTGATTTGGGTACGCCTAAGCGATCCGACAACAGGCTGTTTTACAGTTGGAAGTTTTGAACTCATTGTAAACCCAGGACCGGTGACCAACACACCAGCTCCGTATGAGTTATGTGATATGCTGCCTTTTGATGGTTTTGCCGAATTCGACTTGACCTCTAGAGACGTTGAGATCACTGACGGCGCTCCAGGTCTTACAGTGAGCTACTATTTAACTGAGGCAGAAGCTGCTACCGGTGACACCACTGATGCCTTGAGTAGTCCGTATACCAATGCTACGAACCCGCAGACTGTTTTTGCCCGAGTAGAAGATAATACCACAGGCTGTTTTAGCATTGAACCTTTGGTGCTTGAAGTACTGGCCGGACCAGCATTAACAGCGCCAACACCTCTTGAATTGTGCGATAATAACAATCCTGGAGATGAGATCGAAGCCTTTGACCTAACAGTTAAGGATGCCGAGATCACTGGTGGCGACGCCAGCTTGGAAGTTAGCTATCACGAAACTGCTGCAGATGCAGAATCAGGCACAGCGCCTATTATTGGTCCTTATACCAACACCAGCAATCCGCAAACGATCTATGTTCGTGTTAGTGATCCAGCAACAGGCTGTTTCAGTACTACAGAATTGACCTTGATTGTTTTACCGGTACCTGTGGTAATAGCTCCAGAACCACTTCTGGAGTGCAGTAACGATGGGCCAACAGCTACGTTCGACCTTGAACCTCTGATCGCTGTTGTGAGCGGTGGCGATGCCGATCCGGATCTAACTGCGACCTTCCACAACAGTGAGGCTGATGCTGCTAGCGGCGATAACCCTTTACCATTGAACTACACCAACTCAAGCAACCCTGAGATCGTTTACATCCGGGTGGTGAATCTAGCCACTGGTTGTTTCAACACCACTACGGTGGAATTAACCGTTGATGTGGTTCCGCCTTTGGCTGCTTTGGATTTCATTGAGCTCTGTGCAACTGGTTCTAGCGGTACGGCAGATTTCGATCTGACTACTTTGATAGCAGAAATTGGCACTTCAGAAGCTACTTTGAATTATACTTATCACACCACTGCGGACGACGCAGAAACTGGTGATAATCCGATAAGTGATCCTGCTAACTATACCTTTAGCGGAGATGGCGGTACTATTTATGTTCGAGGAACCTCCGCTAATGGTTGCTACGCAGTCGGATTGGCCGGTTTTAATTTAATTAGTTGCGCTATTGAGATCCCACAAGGTATTTCTCCTAATGGCGATGGCTTCAACGATACCTTTGCAATTCTCGGTTTGGAGAATCATCCGAACTTTGAATTAAAGATCTTTGATCGTCGCGGAATTATGGTTTATAGTGCCAATGCCAGTACCGATCAATGGGACGGACGTGCTGCAGCGCAAAACGGAGAGTTGTTGCCGGTGGGAACTTATTTCTACACCCTTAAACTCAACGATTCGCCAGACAGTTCTCAATCCGCAGAAACGGAGCAACTCTACAGCGGATGGGTGTACTTGAACTACTAGTCTTTAAGTAGTAAACACTTTTAATACAGATCAAAACGACTCGTTTTAATACGAGTCGTTTTTGTTTTATAATGCCCTTAAAAAAGCGTAATTTTAAGGTTCGATTCGCGGAGAGAATATACCCTATGAAGTTTACCATTGTTTCTGATTTTAAACCCACCGGAGATCAGCCTGAAGCCATCAAAGCCCTGGCTGGCGGCATAGAAAGTGGTGAAAAATACCAGACGCTTCTGGGGGTGACCGGGAGTGGAAAAACCTTTACGGTGGCCAATGTTATTGAAGAGGTTCAACGGCCCACCTTGGTATTGGCGCACAACAAGACGCTGGCTGCGCAACTTTATACGGAGTTCAAGCAGTTCTTTCCGAACAATGCCGTGGAATACTTTGTTTCCTATTACGATTACTACCAACCGGAGGCTTATATCCCAACTAGCGGAACCTATATAGAAAAGGACCTTTCGATCAACGAAGAGATAGAAAAACTCCGATTAAGCGCCACTTCTTCCCTACTCTCAGGCAGACGCGACGTATTGGTAGTTGCCTCTGTTTCATGTTTGTACGGTATTGGAAATCCTATAGAATTCCAAAAGAACGTGATCAAATTACACGAAGGTGAAATGATCTCCAGAACGGCCTTGCTTCATAAATTGGTACAGAGTTTATACTCCAGAACCGAAGCAGAATTCAGCCATGGGAACTTTAGAATAAAGGGAGACACCTTGGATATTTATCCGAGTTATGCAGATATAGCTTTCCGCATTCATTTCTTTGGAGATGAGATCGAGGAAATAGAAGCTTTCGACCCAGGCACTAATGACCGAATTGAGCGTTACGATCGTTTGACGATCTATCCGGCTAATATGTTTGTTACCTCTCCGGATGTTTTACAGCATGCGATCCACAACATACAAGACGATCTGGTAAAACAAGTGGATTATTTTAGAGAAGTAGGTAAGCCTCTGGAGGCTAAACGTTTGGAAGAGCGCACCAACTTCGACTTGGAAATGATCCGCGAACTAGGCTACTGCTCCGGAATTGAGAACTATTCCCGCTATTTGGATGGCCGAGAACCAGGTACCCGCCCTTTCTGTTTGTTGGATTATTTTCCGGATGATTATTTAATGGTAGTGGATGAAAGTCACGTTTCGATCCCTCAGGTAAGTGCCATGTACGGTGGAGATCGCTCTCGAAAAGAAAATCTGGTGGAATATGGTTTTAGATTGCCTGCTGCTTTGGATAACCGTCCACTAAAGTTTGAAGAATTTGAGGCACTGCAAAACCAAGTGATCTATGTGAGTGCTACCCCGGCCGATTACGAACTCAGCAAAACCGAAGGGGTCTACATTGAACAGATCATCAGACCAACAGGCTTACTGGATCCCGAGATCGAGATCAGGCCGAGTTTGCATCAGATCGACGATCTGATCGAAGAAATCCAAGTTCGCGTTGAAAAAGACGAACGGGTGTTGGTAACCACCTTGACCAAACGCATGGCAGAAGAGCTGACCAAATACTTGACCCGAATTCAAATTCGTTGCCGCTACATTCACAGCGATGTAGATACCTTAGAACGTGTCGAGATCATGCAGGATCTGCGTTTGGGCTTGTTCGACGTCTTGATAGGTGTAAACTTATTGCGTGAAGGATTGGACTTACCGGAGGTTTCTTTGGTAGCGATCCTGGATGCAGACAAAGAAGGATTCTTACGATCTAACCGCTCGCTCACCCAGACCGTTGGTCGCGCGGCCAGACATATCAACGGAAAGGCTATCATGTATGCCGATACCATTACGCGCAGCATGCAAGAAACTATAGATGGTACCAATTATCGCAGAGCCAAACAGATCGCTTATAATGAAAAGCACGGTATTACTCCAACAGCAATTAAAAAATCTCTAGACAACGCGCTGACCAAAAAGAAAACAGAGCGCTTTACCTTTGATACAGCAGAGGAATTGCTGCAAGAGCGTCCGGAAGAATATTTGACCAAACCACAGATCGAAAAACGCATTCGAGATACCCGTAAGGCCATGGAGAAAGCGGCCAAAGAGCTCGATTTTATGTTGGCTGCCAAGCTTAGGGATCAGATAAAACAGTATCAAAAGGAAATGGAAACCCTGGAATAATGGAACACGCACCAGACTCCATACGGATCAATAAAGCCTTGAGTGAACAAGGATTTTGCTCGCGCCGACAAGCAGATACACTGATCGAACAAGGTCGAGTTACCATTAATGGTCGCAAAGCTGTATTAGGTGATCGCGTGCTTCCGAGTGATGAAATCCAAGTAGACGGAAAATCGGCCAATAAAAAACAAGAAGATGTCTTTATTGCCTTCAACAAACCCGTAGGCATTACCTGTACCACAGACGAAAGCATCCCGGGCAATATAATCAGTTATATCAACCATCCTGAACGTATCTTTCATGTTGGACGCTTGGACAAACCCAGTAAAGGATTGATCTTTTTGACCAACAATGGCGACATAGTCAATAAAATTTTACGTGCCGGGAATCAGCATGAAAAAGAGTACATAGTCACCGTAGATCGGCCCATCACTGAAGAATTTGTTAAGCGCATGGCTGGCGGCATTCCTATTTTAGGAACCGTGACCAAAAAATGCAAGGTCGAGCGCCTAAGCAGATTTGTATTCAAGATCATCTTGGTGCAAGGCCTTAACAGGCAGATCCGCAGAATGTGTGAGTATTTAGGTTATGAAGTCACCCGTTTGCAAAGAGTCCGCATTATGAATATCACCTTAGAAGGTATTCCAGAGGGCAAATGGAGAGATCTAACAGCAAAGGAGCTACAAGAGATCGAGGCTATGGTCAGCACTTCTTCTAAAGTATCTGCAGCCCAAACTCCGCGCAGACGCCGAAAACGATAGTCACGAATAATAATTTCCTGAACTCATTTAGACTGATAGTCTTTAAGCGAAAATTAGGCATTTTGGCTGTGATTGAAGAGTTTTTTGAGTTGCATAGCAGCGCTACGGAACGATAAAAACTCAAGAATCAGAGCGAAAAGGACAATTTTTTAGCAAAGGCTAGAAGGATAAAGGAGTTCCATAAAAAAAAACCGCACCCCAATTGCCAAGGTGCGGCTTACTACAACTAACTAACCAAATTTCCTAATAGACTTTTAGGATAACTATGAAATTGCAATTGTGCGTTTCTGAGACAGCTGCACCTCTTTGTTCTTTGGAACAACGATGGTCAATACACCATCGGTATAGGTGGCTGAAATCTCTTCTTGTTTCACATCTTCCGGTAAGCTGAACGATCTGCTAAAGCTCGCAAAGCTAAACTCCTTGCGGGTATAGCGTCCGTCGTCTTCTTTTACCTCTGTTGTGTTCTCCATGCTAGAAGACACAGTTAGAACGTCATCTTCTACATCGATGTTAAAATCTTCTTTTTTAAAGCCTGGCGCCGCAAGAGCTACTTGAAAATCGTTTTCTGTCTCTTTTATATTGGCCGCAGGCACTTGGGTACGTTGTCCTCCCCATACATCTAAGCGATCGTTCATAAATAGATCGTCTAGAAGCGAAGGGAAACCGAATCGGGTATTTCTTTTAACTAAACTCATAACATGAAAAATTTGTTTACGCTTGGTATATAGCAAATTCGATTCCAATGCTATTTTCACGCCATTATGGCGCAATTACGAGTAAATAGAATGTCGTTTTGACAGTTTAGTTATAGTACGCCTGAAAGATACGTACCAATTCTTCTGTAGGAATGAGCTTGTTCTCGTACTTATCCATACGGAGCATTACCTGATCGATGATCTCCATGCGGATACCCATTTTAAGTCCAAAATTCCGTAAGGCAGCAACTTCCGCATCCTTGGTCTTAAGGTCGATATTCATCATCAACACCAACTTATGGAAGTGGGTGATACGCCCAAGTTCCGTGACTATAGGCTTAGATTCGACCGGGTTGTGAAAGAGGTCGTGAACCGTTTCTTTATCGATATCGAAACGTTTGGCCAAGGTCATGATGAATTGATATTCCTCTTCAGAAATATGGTGATCTGCTTGAGCCAATGCGATAAGATCGCTGAGTAATCCTAATTTTTCCTCTTTGTCTTCCATGGTAGTTAATCAGAGTAAAAATAGGCAAAAGCGAGGACAAAAAAAATCCCGAGCGATAGCCTCGGGATTCTTCTTTTAAATACAGTGCACTTCCCTACACTACCGTCTTCAATCGCACGGGCACTGTATATTCCATTCCTGTCTGAGCATCAGCTTCCAATTTCTGGTAATTCAGTCTAGATTTGATGTATGATACCACGGTATCATTGTCTGAGTCTACAGACAGCACAACCACCTCGTTGTCTTTGTTGATCATAAAAGAAACCTTGGCGATCTCTTCCGATCCAAAATCAAAATCTGGGTTGGCTAAAAACTTCCCGATCTCCTGGGTGATCGTTACTGGGTTCGATTCGTTTGGCTCGGTGGCCGCATTTGCGGTAGTCCCTACAAAAAACGCTAGGGCAACTACCAATAAACTTAATTTTCGCATTACTGTTCGATTTTAATTGATGTACACCTAATAGACTGCTCTAAAATCAAATAGTTACCGCTAAGCCACTGATTTAACGACAGTTTAACGATTATTTGAACTGCTTAACATTAAAAATAGGGCATAAAAAAACTCCCGAAAACCAGTGTTTACGGGAGCTTAGGTATGTTACAAAGTCTTAGGCTAGTAATGCCTGAACTTTATCTGAAGCTTCTTTAAATTCAACTGCAGAATGCACATCTAAGCCGCTATTATCGATGATTTCTTTCGCTAATTCGGCATTAGTTCCTTGCAAACGAACAATAATTGGTACAGGAATATCTCCAATATTCTTGTAGGCATCAACGATACCTTGTGCCACGCGATCGCAACGTACAATTCCACCAAAGATGTTTACCAAGATGGCTTTTACATTCGGGTCGCGCAAGATGATCTTAAAGGCTGTCTCCACACGCTCTGCGTCTGCAGTACCTCCAACGTCAAGGAAGTTTGCTGGCTCTCCGCCTGCCATTTTAATAAGATCCATGGTAGCCATCGCCAAACCTGCTCCGTTAACCATACATCCAACGTTTCCATCTAGATCAACGTAGTTTAGCCCAACGGCTTTTGCCTCAACCTCAATAGGATTCTCCTCGCGTACATCACGCATCTCAGCGTAATCCTTGTGACGGTAAAGCGCATTGTCGTCTATAGTTACTTTAGAATCCACCGCGATCACACGATCGTCACTGGTCTTAAGTACAGGGTTGATCTCAAAAAGAGAACTGTCTGAATTCTCATAAGCTTTGTAAAGCGCAAAGACGAACTTGGTCATCTCTTTGAATGCCTTTCCGCTCAATCCTAAGTTAAATGCTATACGACGGGCTTGAAAAGGAAGTAAACCAGTATCTGGCTCCACAGTTTCTGTAAAGATCAATTCTGGTGTCTCTTCTGCAACAGCTTCAATGTCCATACCCCCTTGTGGAGAATACATGATCATGTTCTTTCCAGCTGCACGGTCTAACAAGACACTCATATAATATTCCTTCGGCTCTGAATCTCCAGGATAGTAAACATCCTCTGCGATCAAAACTTGGTGTACTGTTTTTCCTTCTGCGGATGTTTGAGGGGTGATGAGTTGCATGCCCAAGATCTGGTTAGACAGATCGCGAACCTCATCCAAGCTTTTGGCCAATTTTACACCGCCACCTTTACCGCGGCCTCCTGCGTGAACCTGCGCCTTGATAACGTGCCAGCCGGTTCCGGTTTCTTCGGTTAGTTTTTTGGCAGCCTCAACAGCTTGCTCAGGAGTTTCGGCCACATACCCTCTTTGGATCTGTACCCCAAAACTATTTAATATTTCCTTGCCTTGATATTCGTGTAGATTCATATGCTCGGTAGTCTTTTTTTCTGTTTTGCAAAGGTAGCAAATGCTAGTGGTCTGTTCCAACAAAATTTGCCTAGAAAATAAGTCACTTATCGAAAGCTTAACACTTTTTTAGCGACTCTGACTTGCAAAGGATTTAATGCGCTTGCTTAATTTAGTAGGCTAAAATTTAAAAACAATGACAAATCAAGACCTTTTAACTGCTGTAGATCGCTTTGACAGCCCTTTGTATGTGTACGATGCCGATATGATTGCATCTCAATACAAACGCCTCACTGCAGCATTTAAACAGGTAGATAAGCTCAAGATCCACTACGCGGTCAAAGCTTCGAACAATTTGTCAATTTTAAAGCTCATCAACAGCCTAGGCGCCGGATTGGATACAGTTTCTGTTCAAGAAGTGCTTTTGGGCCTGGAAGCAGGAGTAGATCCTAAAGACATTATTTATACTCCCAACGGTGTTTCTTTTGAAGAGATTGAACAAGTCGCCGGTATGGGGGTACAGATCAACATCGACAATCTGGCTATTTTAGAGCAGTTCGGAACAGCGCATCCTAAAGTGCCTGTTTGTATCCGAATCAATCCACACGTTATGGCCGGCGGTAATACCAATATTTCCGTAGGGCATATCGATAGTAAATTCGGTATCTCCATCCATCAGTTGCCACATATACTTCGGATAGTTGAGAATACCGGGATGCATATCAATGGTATCCACATGCATACAGGAAGTGACATTCTAGATGTGGAGGTGTTCCTCTATGCTTCAGAGATACTCTTTGAGACCGCGAAGCATTTCAAAACTTTGGATTTTATCGACTTCGGAAGCGGTTTTAAAGTGCCTTATAAAGCTGGTGACATAGAAACCAATGTAGAAGAATTTGGCGAAAAACTCAGCCAACGCTTTAACGAGTTCCAAGCAGAGTACGGACGCCCTCTTACTTTGGCCTTTGAGCCGGGAAAATTCTTGGTCAGCCAGGCCGGACAGTTCTTGGTGCGCGTAAATGCCATTAAACAAACCACTTCAACAGTTTTTGCACAAGTAGATAGCGGATTCAATCATTTGATCCGCCCAATGCTTTACGGCGCGCAGCATCAGATTAGAAATATCTCCAATCCGGAAGGAAAAGAGCGTTTTTATTCCGTTGTAGGCTATATCTGTGAGACAGACACCTTTGCTAATAACAGACGCATTGCAGAAATCTCTGAGGGAGACATCTTAAGTTTTAGCAATGCCGGTGCATACTGTTTTACAATGGCGAGTAATTACAACAGCCGCTACCGCCCGGCCGAAGCACTTTTTATAGATGGCGATTGGAAGCTTATTCGCAAGCGGGAGACCTTTGAAGATCTGATCAGAAATCAGTTGGTGTAATACTAACCCAGATCCCGATCTCGCGGTTTAATGATCATGCGAAAGTACTGGTCTTTGTAAATGTAGTAGCCGATCCAGTTGTAAAAGGTCCGGACGCGATTTTTAAAGTTCACCAAGCCCATGATATGGACAAAGATCCAGATCAACCAGGCAAAGAAACCTTTAAAGGTTGTCTTTTGGCCAGGAGTATCCATCACGGCCTTGTTGCGACCAATTATAGCCAAGGCACCGAGATCCTTATAACGAAACGGGCGCCAGTTCTCTTGGGCTCGTTTTAAATTTGCGGCTAGGTTCTTTGCTTGTTGAATTGCTGGCTGCGCCAACTGCGGATGCCCATGCGGATGCTCGGGATCATCGGACACAAAGGCGCAATCTCCCAAGGCAAAGATATTCTCAAAACTTTCTACCTGATTGAACCCGTTGGTCTTCATGCGCTTTCCAGGACCCAGCACATCGGCAGGAATACCTTCAAAAGTCTTGGCAGAGACCCCTGCTGCCCAGATAAGATTTATGGCCTCTATGGTAGTACCGTCTGAAAGATAAACCACATTATCTTTAAAATCATTTACCCGAGTATTAAGACGGATCTTCACGCCTAGCTCTTCTAACTTTTTATGGGTATAGCGCTGAGAAGCCGCAGACATCGGCGCCAGCACAGTATCGTTTCCGTCCAAGAGATAGATCTCTCCCAGATCTTCTACCGCGAGTTCCGGGTAGTCTTTCTGCAAAACATGGGCTTGCATTTCTGCAAAGATCCCAGACAATTCTACTCCAGTTGGACCTGCACCTGCTATGACAAAGGTCAAGTGACGCTTGCGATGAACGGGATCTTTCATCCGCGTTGCCCTATCTAGACGCGTAAAGATCACGTTGCGCAGGGAAAGCGCATCGCTAATGGTCTTCATAGGAAGGCTGTACTTGGCAATATTCTCGTTTCCGAAATAATTGGTTTCCGCTCCTGTTGCTAAAACGAGTTTGTCGTAATGCAATTCTCCATTGTTGAGTACGATCTTGTTTTGCTCCGGATGAATTGCTTGCAACTCACCCAAGCGGAAGCGCGTGTTCTTGTGTTTGCGCAAGATCTTTCGAAATGGATAACTAATGGCTGAGGGTTCCATAAAACCAGCAGAAACCTGATAGATCAGGGGTGGGAAAAAATTGTAATTATTGGCGTCGACTAGGATTAGATTGTAGCGTTTGTCGTCTCCTAAACGCTTAATGAGTTCCAGGCCAGCGAAGCCTCCACCCACAATGACGACGGTTTGGGTATCGTCCATAGAATAGTCCTTGTTTTGGACACATAAAGATACGAAGACCCCCGCTTTAATCCGCTTTATTTAACTACAATTTTAGGGTTCAACCCCAATAGGCATTGCCGTAGCTCAAATGGTATTTTTCGCAAACTTGCTTTAAGAATGCATCGATCTTATCTCGCTGCTGGTAATCGCCCTCTAAGGTAACGGTAAACCACTCTGGGCCAGTTTCTCCGTTGCTGTACCAAAAGCCGCTATCGGTAAAGGTATCGCTTACTTCCGGGCAGGCTTTCATGGCCTCCGCCAACCGATTGCAAACACCCTCTGCCGCCTGAATGATGTATCTTCCCATTAGCGCAAATGCTTGTCAAAGAATGCTATGGTCCGTTCCCAAGAAAGCATGGCTGCGGCTTCGTCATATCGCGGCGTTGTATTGTTGTGAAATCCGTGATTCACTTTCGGATACATATGGGCGGTATATTCAATATTGTTCGCCTTTAAAATAGCTTCATATTCTGGCCAACCAGCATTCACTCGCGTATCCAATTCCGCATATTGAAGCAATAAAGGTGCTTTGACCTTAGCTGCATCTTTGGCTGAGGGTTGTCGACCGTAATAAGGAACTGCCGCTGCCAATTCCGGCACACGCACCGCCATCATATTAGAAATATAACCTCCGAAGCAAAACCCAACCACTCCGATCTTACCACTACATTGCGGATGGTTCTTTAAATAATCGAAGGCAGCAATGAAATCTTGCAGCATCTCTTCGCGGTCGCGCTGCCGTTGCATGGTTCTACCGTCGTCATCGTTTCCAGGATAACCACCTAATGGCCAAAGCGCATCGGGAGCTAAACTGATAAAATTGGCCTTTGCAGCTCGACGGCCAACATCTTCTATATACGGATTTAGCCCTCTGTTCTCATGCACCACCACGATTCCAGGCAGTTTTTCCTGCGGATCCTTGGGCAGAGAAAGTAGACCTCTGATCTCGCCTCCTCCTTTGGGAGAGTTATACAGCACATAGTCCGATTGGATGTCTTGATCGTCTGCGGCGACCATAGCCGTATTGCGGTAATTCGGCTCCATAAAGCTCAGCAGGGAACCAACGGTAACACTACCTGCAGCATAAAGACCCAAGCGTTGTACAAAACCTCTGCGGTCTATCTTGTTATGGGCGTAGTCGTCGTAGAGATCAAAGACCTCTTGCGGGATGTCTTCTTTTTTAAGCGGCTTCATAATTGTTGGTTTTAGAACCTTTAAGGTACGAATTAATTCTCTGGAGCTGATAGTTCCAATATGCGATTGATGCTATTCTCCATAAGCTCGAGTTCTCCTGTCATATTGTCCAGAATCTCATCAAGATCCAAATACCTGTCCATGACAAAATTGTCGAACTCCAAACTGGTCAAGAAATTCAGGTCGATCCGCGGGTCTCGCAAGGCCTTTTCTGTTTCACTGGTAAAGAGCAGATGCTTTTTCATATAGGGCTTGAGCCTGTTCTCAAAATTGTGAAAAGCCCGAATCTCTTCTTCCTGATAGTCCACCAACATATCGTTCCAACGGATCAGTAAGCTTCTGAGCTCATCGTTCCGGATCACATCGAAGGTGGAATTGTTCAAAATGCTTTTGGCTACCCCATTAGAAGGGTTGTAGGTAAAAACCCAGGTCATATAGTACAGGTGATGCGAAAGCGAATCCAGATCGACCGTTTTTAGGTCTATAGGAAGTTGCGAATAGACATATTCTGTGGAAGCCAAACTAAGCCTGTGATAATGCATCACCGTATCCCATTGGGTCTTGTTGGCTTTAAACTCGTTATGCAACTCGGCCAGGAGCATTCGCTCGGTTGCTCTATCGTCACTTTGCTGCTTCCAAGCATCGATCTGTAAGGCCAAAAGTATACCGACAACAATCAAAATGATCTCCCCAAAGGCATAGATCAGATAATTCCCCAGTCGTTTATCTCGAACTAACTTAAGCCGAATATCCCGAAAGAACTTCAACATGATCTAGGCAGGTAAACGGCTTTTTATAAACTTGAACTGCCCGTTGTGGTTAGACTCGTGTTCCACCACATGGAACCATTTGCAATAATTGTTGGTCGGACCCCAAGGCCAGGCCTCGTCTACCGCCAAAAGCCAGTCATCATCGCGTTTGGCGAGTTCTTCCAAAGAAGTGGCGCGAACGCGATCGAGCTTTTCCATATAGAATTCCAGAGGATTGCCTTTAATACTCGCTCTTGCCTTATCTCCTAAGCCCATAGCAACACCAAACTCCTCAGCGTCCGCCTTATCCCAATCGCCCCAAGCGCGATTCTCAAAGGTGTGGATCTGATAAAAGCGCTCCGTAGCTGCCAAATGATACAACATTGCCCCAATAGAATTGGCCTTGTCGTCTACCAGATAGTCCAGATCTTTAACGCTCATCCCTTCTACCGGTCTTAAAATAACAAAGCGCATCCAATTCATCATAGAGACCAGAGTCCCCACTTGAGGGGTAAACCCTTCTTTAGGGCCTACTATATTGAGGTCGTTCATTCCGCTCAGACTAGTAGAACCCAAAGGCGGTGTCCAAGAGAGCAAAGCGCCAGAAGCCAAGGTGGCTAGCGATGCTTGTTTTAAAAATTTGCGTCGATCAACGCCTTTGTTTGTGTTTTCCATATTGTTTGTGTTAGTTGATTGCTGATGGATCAGTTGAAGCGTTTTATCAGATGATAGGAGAAGGTTATGATCTCCATATAATTCTCTTTACTGATCTTTTCGTCTATGCCGTGAAAGCGACTCATACTATCGGGCGCTAGTTTTATGGGGTAAAAACGATAGACATCGTCCGAAATATCGTAGAAATAGCGCGCATCGGTTCCGCCGCCTACCAGACCGGGAACAACGATACTGTTTGGATAAATATCACGAATGGTTTGTTCTAGGATCTTAAAATTCTCAGACTCTACACTGGAAACTGGCGAAGGATTTGTCAAAAAGCCCACTTCTTCTACCCGTACCTTATCCGATACGGTATTTACAATATGCGCCTTTACAGACTCGATGGTCTCCCCAGGAAGAATTCTAAAATTGATGGTCGCCTCCGCAACCGTTGGGATCACATTGTTCTTAACTCCGCCTCCAATGATGGTTGGAGCTGTAGTTGTATGTGCATTCAATGCCTCGAGAATTGGTTTTTTGAACAGCCAAGGGTTGGCAAAAGCCATACGCTGCATAAAGGGCATTTCTGGGCCCATATACTCCAATTGATAATCTACAGGATTCACCAATTTATAGGGCCGCTGATTGTCTTCAAGGTCTACAATTGCCTGAGCCAAAATCCCAATGGTATTCTCTTCTGGCGGAGCTGAACTGTGTCCGCCATTGGTCTCCACGATAAGGCGAAAGGAAGCAAAACCCTTCTCCGCCAAATTGATCATGGCCACAGGGCTGTCTATTCCCGGTACTAGATCTTCTGCAAGAAAGCCACCTTCATCTATAGTAATTGCAGCCTGCACGCCTTGTTTCTTAAGATGATCCGCGATCTGCTTGGCACCTCTTGGGCCACCCACTTCTTCATCGTGCCCAAATGCTAAGTAAATTGTTCGCTTGGGCGAGAAATTCTCTTCCAGCATTTTCTCCACAGCTTCCATCACGGCCATCAAAGTACCTTTGTCATCCATGGTCCCTCTGCCGATAATATCGGTCTGGGTTATCTTTCCTTCAAAAGGTCCGGCCTCCCAATCCCCAATGGTGGGTTGATCTACAGGAACTACATCCATATGAGACATCAAGATCATTGGTTTTAAAGAAGCATCACTACCCTGCCAGGTGTATAACAAGCTGTAATCATTGATCTTTTCTAAGGTCAGCTTACTGTGGATCAGCGGAAAGGCGCGCTCCAAAAACCTATGAAAACCGTAAAAAGCTGTAGAGTCCGGTGGGGTGTCTTCGCTAAAGGAAATAGTCTTGTAAGTAACAGCTTCTGAAAGGTTTTCAAACACATCATTAGCTACGGTAACGGATTCAATACTGCCGGCTGGAACTTGCTTGGAACTTAAGGTAAAGGTTTTGATAAGTACTATCGCGATCAGCACCAAAAGGGCCAATCCGAGGAAACGGAATACTTTTTTCATCTAAGAGTTTGGTTGTTAGTTAAGTAGTATGTCGCCCTAAGGTACTATTTTTCTGTGTCATTGTTCACCTTCGATTTTTATTGCGGACAAAATCGGTTTTGCGCTTTAACATCCGAAGCAATACCAACAAAATCATTAATGCATCTTACAACGAGAATCATCAGATTTTTTGATTTTTTCCTAGAAATCTTATTTTTAGGACATTAAACCTAACTTTTAACGCAATGACCAACCAATTAAAACTGCTTTTCATGCTGCTTTTCATGATCCCCATGAGCGGCATGGCACAAAATGCTACACTATCACCTGCCGCAACAGAAACAGTACAAGAGGCGCTCGACTGGATTTCCGGAAAACTACCGGATATTAAAATGAACAAGTATTTCGACGGATCCTTAACGCGAAGAGGTTATACGGAGATCTACACCTATACCATTGAATACGATGCTGCAAATTGCACAGTAATACTGAATCAAAAGTATTCATGGGTAAAGGACGACAGATCCGGCCGAAACGACTACGATGTGGAAACCAAATACGAATTCAAATTGAGCGATATAAAGAGTATTGAGATCGTGGAGAACAGTCCGTACTACGGTGTGAATTCTTATGTTGTCAAGACGAACAATAGCAAAGACCTTATTAAACAAGGAGAAAATGCTATGGTCAATGAATTCGCTATCAAATACAACGAACTTGGCGAATTGGCCGAAAACCCCGAGCGTTTTTTAAATGCTTTTAACGATGCCATTAAAAACTGCGGAGGCGGGAAGAAAGAAAAGTACTAAGCCCCTATAACGAATTATTTAAACGAACCACTTACTGCACTGGTAAGTGGTTTTTTTATGCTTAACTCATACCTTACTGGGCAGTACACCGAATTTCTCCTTAAAACTTTTGGTAAAATACGACAGGTTGGAGTAGCCTACCGAATAAGCGATCTCTGACACACTACCTGCATTGCTTTTTAGCAAACGGTGCGCCTCGTTCAAGCGGATCTCTGTAATGAGTTGGTTGGCAGACTTCCCAGAAAGTGCTTTTAGTTTTCTGTGGAGCTGAGACCGACTAAAGCCCACAGCTGCGGCGATATCTTCTACCCCAAAACGTTCGTTGTCCAAATGTTCTTTAATGGTCTTAAATACGTCTTGTAAAAATTTATCGTCTATAGAATTCACTCCAATATCGTCTACCAAAAGCATATCCAAGGCTTTAAAATGATCCCAAAGATTCTTTCTGGATTCTATCAGGTTCTTCATGCGAATTAGCAGCTCCTTTTCGTTAAAAGGCTTGGTCAAATAGGCGTCAGCTCCTTGAGATAAGCCCTCGATCTTATTGGCCTCTCCGGCCTTGGCCGTAAGCATGATGATAGGAATGTGACTGGTCTTGGCATTCTGCTTTAGCGAATGGCAAAACTCAAAGCCGTCTTTTTTGGGCATCATCACATCGGTAATAATAATATCTGGAGTGTGCTCAAAGGCCATACGTTCTCCCTGAGCCCCATCGGAGGCTTTAATGATGTTGTATTGTTCTTGGATCACATCGGCAATATAATATTGCAGATCCGGATTATCCTCTACCACTAGTGCAAGAGGGAGTTCTTTGGTAGTAATTACTTTTTCTACTGCGGAGCTTTCTGTAGTTACTAAGTCGTCATTTATAGCTTCGGATTCGGATTGCTGCTCATAATTAGCAGGTAAGAGCACCGAATCCGGTAATTTTTTAAGGCTTACGGGCAGTTTTATCTTAAATGTGGTTCCCTTTCTTTCAACGCTGTCCACGCTGATCTTTCCGTTGTGTAGGTCTATAAGTTCCTTGGTCAGCGCCAGCCCAATGCCAGAGCCTTGCTCTTCAGTACCCTCCACGCGATAGAAGCGCTCAAAGATGCGCCGCACATCTTCTTTGCCTATACCCTTTCCGGTATCGGTGATCTCTAATTGTAAATAATGCCCGTCATGCTCTACGTTAACAGTCACGGAGCCGTTCTTTGGGGTGTACTTGAAGGCGTTAGACAGGATGTTGGTCAGTATTTTTTCCAGTTTGTCCTTGTCGTAAAAGGCCTGATCGAGTTCGTTTGGAAATCTTGTATTAAGGCTGATGTTGTTTCGCTCGGCTAAACTTTCAAAGGAAAACACCAAAGAACGTATAAACTTAATGAGTCCGCCCTGAGTTAGGCTTAGATGTTCTTTGCCGCTTTCTATCTTAGACAGATCCAAAAGCTGATCCACCAAATTTTGCAAACGATCTGTGTTCTTGACTATGATCTCAAAGTCTTTCTTTTTAAGGGCGATGTCCTCCGACTGATTCTGAGCATAACCCAGTGCTCTTTTAATTGGTCCGGAGATCAAGGTCAAAGGTGTTCTGAATTCATGGCTAATATTGGCAAAGAAGCGGGTTTTAATGGTGTCCAGATCTTTGATACGCTGCATTTCACTGATCGCTCTTTGCCCTTGTAGGCGCTGTTCGGTCATTTGGCTTTGAATTACCTGACGGCGATAGGCAATTCCAAAAGAATAAATAACGATCTGTAAGAAGATTCCTGTCACATAAGGATCCAATTTAAAGAATCCGAATTTAATAACTCCCAAAGACCATAGTGTTCCTATAAGTAAGAACATCGAAGCAATGATAGACCCAAAACCAAAATACTTGGCAAACTTATCTTTTTGTAAAACAAGCACTACCGACAACACTAAGCTGAATACGGTATAAAGATTCAAGACATAATAGTGTATTCCCACAGCCGTAAAGGACGGCTGGGCCTTGAACACGGGAACAGATAAGGCCACAAAAGCACTCTCCAACAATACGAACAAGCCCAGACCAAGCATCAACTTATCGAGCCTCGGAAATTTTTCTTTTGAATTGATAAAAGCCCTCCCGAAAAACCAAAAAGTATAGAATACCCCATTGGCCACTATCGCGTAAAGACTAAAGCGCAATACTGTGGTTGCACCTATAAACAGCCCGATGGTCATGGCCTGTGTTATGGTAATAAAGAAGAGCCAAACCGAAAACCACAACATCACCTTTTCGCGCAAGTAAATGTATTGCAACAAATGGTAGAGAAATACTATAAAGGCAATTCCGAACATAAAGATGTTGAAACTGTTGTGGAATTGATAGATCTGATGGTAATACGCTTGCGAACTGTGTCTGAGGCTTAAATTAAAATAAGCCGGATACCCAATACTGTTTCCCTGAGCTTTAATGAGCAAGGTCACTTCTTCACCTACGGGAAAATTGGGAAGACGTACCTCATTGCGCACCCAATGGCTTTTAGTACTGCGATCCTTTCTGAGGTATTCGACTCCTGTTTTCTCGTGAAAGATCAACTCCTCACCAACAAAGCCGTAAACGTCTACCTTGCCATTACTCTTGGTCCAAGCGGGAGGCCCAATCATCTTATCTTCCAGATTCAGCCTGAAATCGGTTAGAGAATCCGTAGCGACCAACTTTATCTTCCCCCAATAGGTAAATCCTAAATTAAGATAGTTACCAAAATCTGAGCGACTTTGCCAATTTGCACTACTGTCGCGTAGCACAGCCAAAGGTTTAAGGTCAGGGTCTGAGGTTTCTAACAAACGCAGTGCAGGCATCAAGTTATGGACCGGATACTTGGTGTCCACCTTATAGCTATCCTGAGCGGCTAAACTTTTAGGAAGCAGCATTACTAGAATAAAGATCCAGAATGGTTTCATACGAACTGCGTTGGCCATTGATTCTATTGACCAAAAAGATAATGAAAATGATCGCATTGCGAGTGATTTCGGTTTCTAGTGTAAATATCCAAAGGTCAATTAGAGGCAATTAATACTGCCGTTGCACCTCTTGACACATTTGTTGCAACGAGACTCATTTGACACAAAACTGCTAAAAACCAACACATTTGAGACAATGTGAGCTGGCAGGGGCAACTACTTTTATCCCATCAGAAATCAAAACACTCACAATTATGGATCGCAAACGCTTTTTAAAAACTTCGGCTATAGGGATAGGAACCCTCGCCCTTGCGCCAGTAGGTGTAGCCAACACTAAAATGTTCACGCCCCAAGCTGATGGTGGCAGCAATTCAACAGAACCAAAAATTGTTCGTAAAGATCAAGGTAAGTCTCAAATAGTATTAGGAGACCATCAGCAGCTTAAACTCAGTGGCAAGGACACCGATGGACTATACACTTTAATAGAACAATACAACGACCCAGGAATGGAGATCCCCATGCACGTACATCAAGACGAAGACGAGGTCTTTCACGTGCTCTCCGGTAGTCTTGAGGTTAAAATTGGAAAAGAAACCAAGGTGCTTAAGGCAGGCGATCTGGGTTTTTGTCCAAAAGGAATTCCTCACTCGTGGAAGGTGGTCGGATCTGAAAAGGCCAGAGTCATGCTGAGTATTTTCCCTGCTGGCTTAGAGCTCATGTTCGACGAGCTTGCACAACTACCTGCAGGCCCACCAGACATGGAAAAGCTTGCGGCCATTTGCGCCAATTACAACATTCAATTTGTCTAATCATAAAAATCAATAGTTATGAAACTTAAAATAACCACTTTTAAGACGCTTTTATTAGCAACCGCACTTGTAACGCTCAACAGTTGTAGTGAAGACGATGCTGCGGATGAGATCCAGATGGAAGCCTGGGAGATCGAACTAGAACAAGTAAAAACAGCAACTGCTGCCTATGTAGATATCAGCGTAGCTGAGGAGGAGGGCAGAATCGATGTATCCGGTTTTGTACCGAACATGGGACACCATTATCTGAATCCGGCTTTAGCCGACGGCACCTTTGAAATGCTAAAACCTGAATTTATTTTGTATGCTCCGGATGACAATGGAGTTATGCGAATGGTGGCCGTAGAATACGGAATAGTTCCTGCAGATCCAGAGAATCCAGGCAATGCACCAGAAGGCTTTACTGGAGATCAAGACGAGTGGCACTTCAATGCCGAGATCGGCATGTGGACGCTACACGTTTGGACAGTGCTAGACAACCCTGACGGCATTTTTGCCTCCCACAACCCAACAATAGGAGACTAAGCGCTCTAGGCCGAATTTCTGGCTGCGTTGATATTCCCAAAGAGAGAACGGGTCACCATTTTCTCGAATACGGCCAGATCTGCCTCTTTGGCACCAGCGGCTCTGAGTTTTTGAATTTCACGTAATGCGAACTGTTGAATGGTCAACAGGGGTAATACAATTTGTTCTCTCATCTGAATGGAGGCGCGCATAACCGGCGCGTCTTCCATCAGTTGTTTACTACCGGTAAGCTCCAAGAGCAGGTCACGAGTGCGCTCAAACTCCTCGAAGATCATATTCCAAAACGCTCCGAATTCCGGATCGTCTTGCATGTAAGCAGTTAACGGAAAGAAAGACTTGGACATGCTCATCATCGCATTTTCCACTAAGGTCTTAAAGAAGACCGAATTCTTGTAAAGGGCAACGGCATCCTCCCACTGTCCTGCCGCTTTCATAGCTTGCAGCGCAGTTCCAAGTCCGTAGAACCCGGGCACATTCTGCTTTAATTGACTCCAGCTACCTACAAATGGAATTGCACGCAGATCACTAAAGACCAATTCACTCTTACCGCCGCGCTTAGAAGGGCGGCTCCCTATATTCGTCTTTGCATAATACTTCAGCGTACTCATGCGCTCCAAGTAGG
>Ga0256829_1001043_pt1 | contig 23878 bp, 27 predicted proteins | sample 131447metaG_FD_185979 | JGI IMG/M metagenome (GOLD analysis project Ga0256829, IMG submission 185979) | Hydrothermal vent microbial communities from Lau Basin, Pacific Ocean - 131-447 | ecosystem: Environmental > Aquatic > Marine > Hydrothermal vents | place: Pacific Ocean: Lau Basin | collected...
TGTGCGGCAACCGCACGGGGTGCTGAAAGGCAGACCAACACTACAATGGTAAATAGGGCTAACGAGTAAAATGAAAATTTTTGGGTAAACATTTTTCCGCCCTAGTTCAATTGTGTGAAGGTATAGTCGCTATCAATTCTAAAGCGAAGTGGACACTCCATAGCATCTGGCCTAACTGATTGAGGTGCAACAGCCACCGGACCACTCGGTTTATTGAGCACACCGACAACCGTGATAGTTTGGCTAGCCAAGTTCTTGTGACATATTTTATAGTCTCCTGGCGTAGGGCTATAACTCATCCAAATTTCTAACGAATTTTCACCACCATCAATGTTATCCAAGGTCATTTCACCCGGCGCACCTGGCAAAGTTGGGTTTTCATAAGAAAAGTGGCCATCGGGTGTATAGACATGCAAATCGATATCACCTGAAACGTTCCAGCGCATGTTATAAACCATTAAATTGTCAACTAATTCGGTAGTTGGAGTGGGCTCACACACGGGTGTTGGTGTTGGCACTATCTCTGGACATACCGTCGGTTCAGGAATAGTGGGCATTGGACACATTTCGCCACAAGTAAAGGTAGGACAAACAGGGCAAGTAGTAGGTGTTTCTGAAGGTACCTCCTTCTTATAATACGGCATTAAAATAAGGGTAATCAGAATGAAAGCCCCCAACGCTGATGCAAACAAGTCCAGCGCAGACATGCTAAAAATATTTAATTCACCTGACTTGCGGCGCATATGACAACTCCTTTACTAGCGCTCTTTTACGAGTCTAAATCCTACTTGCGCTAACCTATTATTTTTATCCAACTGCTCTCTATTTGTCACTCTGACGTGAACGGCTGGCGTCATAAAACTCCCCCCTCTTACGGTATATGCGTCGCAAGAAAAAGGCTTATACGCACCGTTTGTGTCTCGGTAGCAGTTACTTGTCCACTCCCACACATTTCCGTGCATATCATAAAGACTAGCATTATTCGGCGCGTAACTGCCCACGGCAGTAATCCCCTGACTTCCATCACTGCAAGGCGTAATATTGGGCATATCATCAGCAGCACTCTCATCGGCAATGTTGGCGAACTTGCATAATTCAGAGGCTTGTATGTTATTGACGTATTCTTTATGTACACCTAATCCTGCGGCCATTTCCCATTCATATTCATTGGGAAGCCGCCACTTGTCTCCTGTTTTTCTAGACAGCCAACGGGCATAGGTTTTTGCGTCCTCAAAAGTGACGTTAACGATGGGATACTCTGGATTTTCGATACTATTGTCAGCAGGAAGCGCTCGGCCTGTGTCTTGCGCGAACTGTGCGTATTGCGCCACGGTAATCTCATATCTACCAATGTAGAAACTATCTAACTGCACACGAACCACAGGTTGTTCGTCACCGTCGCCGGCCAACGAACCATACTCAAACTCATGGGCAACCAAATATACCGTTTCTGGTACAATCAATGGGGCTTGTTGAGCGTGTGCGATATGAGTACTAAAAAAAATAAACAACGGAAAGAATAACTGTAGACGCGAAAGCAAGGTAATCCGAACCAGTATACTTGCAGCTTTAGACATAAACACCCACCACTAATCTTTCCAATGTGCTGCTGGTGACGTATTGCAACCCAAAACACTGTGAGGCTTTGTGCAATGCCTCAGTGGCAATATATCCCTTACGCACCAATTATTTACCGCAAGGGTAAAAACGTGACTTATTATTTTATTGACGAAAAAGCATACAAGGGTAATCAACTTGATGCAACAAAATGCTCGTCTCCTTTTTCGTCAAAAGCCCAAGGGTTAGCTTTACATCACAAATCTACGTTTATCAGAGCCACTAGATGTTAGTGTCAGTATTAAAATGACGAAACAAAAACCTACAAATTGTACTTTACATCACCAAAATACTGTATATATTTACACTTACTGTATAAATATCATGTATCGACTATGTTAGCGCATCTCTCTATTAGTAATTTTGCTGTGGTAAAACAGCTGGATGTAAACTTTGAACAGGGCCTCACTGCAATTACTGGTGAAACTGGTGCAGGAAAGTCTATTGCTATCGATGCTCTAAGCCTTTGTTTAGGGGAAAGGGCAGATGCTAATGCTGTGAGAAGAGGGGCTGCTAAAGCGGAAATAATTGCCCACTTCTCACTACAGGGAAACACAGGTGCATTAGCTTTTATAGAAGAACATGAACTCGCTAACGACGACGAAGAAGATAACTGTTTTATTCGTCGAGTAATCTCAAAAGAGGGGCGTTCAAAAGCCTTTATCAATGGTATCCCTGTTTCGTTGCAACAGCTGAAAATACTTGGGCAAAACCTGCTTGCCATCCATGGTCAAAATACACATTTACAGTTGTTAAAAGAAGATCATCAACGCCATTTACTAGACCACTACGGTAAACTGCATACCGACATAAAGAATACGTCAGTGGCATTTCATTCGTGGCGAGAATATAGAAATCAACTAGATGAATTGCGTGAAAAAGCTCAACAACGGGAAGATCGCATTCAACTGCTTACCTATCAAGTGCAAGAATTAGATGAATTCGCGATTGAGCAAGATGAGTTTGAAGCACTTGAAATAGAACACAAACGCCTAAGTCATGGTCAGAGCTTGTTGGAACAAGCACAAACAAGTTTTTATAACCTTTATGAAAGTGACGAAGGTAACGCGCTATCGGTCATTCAAAATAGCATTGAACGACTAAGTGAGCTTGAATCACATGATGCTAACTTAACTCCAATCGTTTCAATGCTTAATGATGCGGCTATTCATGTAGAAGAAGCTGCAAGTGAATTGCGTGACTACTGTGAAGCCTTGGAAATTGACCCTCTTAGGTTACAGCAAGTTGAAACTCGCTATTCAAAAGCAATGGAATTGGCTCGTAAACACAGTGTTATTCCCGAAGCACTTTATCGTTATCACCAAGAATTGCGAGATGAATTTGACGCATTGAACAGACAAGATGAATTACTCACAGACTTAGAAACAAAAGTCGACGAAGCACTTCAAACTTATTGTGTGGCGTCTAGCAAGTTATCTTCGAAACGAAAAACGGCAGCCGCAAAATTTGCCAAAGAAATCGAAACCCAAATTAAGCTAATGAACATGCCTCACGCTCGAATGGTGATTAATGTTAGTTACGATAAGGCTAAAAAACCTGCACTAACAGGCTTAGATACGGTGACTTTTACCGTAGCAACTAATCCTGGCCAACCTGAAGACAGACTTGAAAAAGTAGTTTCCGGTGGTGAATTGTCCCGCATTGGCTTAGCCATTCAAGTTATTGCCAGTGTCAATGGCACAACACCAACGATGATTTTCGACGAAGTAGATACAGGTATCAGTGGGCCTACAGCGTCAATTGTTGGTGGATTGCTTCGCCGCTTAGGAGGGCGTTCTCAAGTTATGTGTGTAACACATTTACCTCAAGTTGCAGCACAAGCTCATAATCAATTATTTGTAACTAAAATAACCGATGGAGAAACCACTGAGACTCACATGCTACCGTTAACTGAACAAGACAGAATTGACGAGCTAGCACGCTTGTTGGCTGGTGATAAAATCACCGATTCTGCGGTAGCTAATGCAAGAGAGTTATTGAAAAGCGCACTATCGAACTAAATTGAAGTTGATTGGTCATACTTGTCAAGGTAGCATGCGAACGCGTGTATAAAACATATTAGGTACATTCAATGTACCGTTAAAACAATGATAAGTATTACTGGAACGATATACCCATGAAGTTGCAACATTTATTAGTGATCCTCGGCCTAACCTTTTGCTCTACCGCTTGCACCAACTGGATTTATCGTATTGATGTGCCTCAAGGAAACTTTCTTGACGAAAGAGATGTAGAAAAGCTTCGTGTGGGCATGTCCAAAGAACAAGTCATTTACGTACTTGGAAACCCTGTAATTCAAGACACTTTTGATAAGGATACATGGTACTACGTGTACGATATGAAACGCGGTATGTCAAAACGTGGTCCTGATTTTCAAAAACAAATGATTATTAATTTTGAAGATAACAAAATCATCAGTATTGAAGGCGACTTCGACTTATCTGAAGAGTTTGATGTACCGCTAGACAGCTAAAACGCAGTCGCAAATTCTTATCCTGCTTTCACAAATAAACTTGGCATAGGCGCTATTTAATGGACCATGACTTTTGGCATAACAAGTGGGATAAGAATGAAATAGGCTTTCATGAGCCCAATGGAAATGCTTTACTTGTGAAGTATGCCAGTTATTTGCTGTCCTCCCCTCACCCCAGAATATTTGTGCCTCTTTGTGGAAAATCTTTAGATATACACTGGCTTTTAGCCAATGGTTGCGAGGTAATTGGAGCAGAGCTTAGTGAGTTGGCTATTAAGCAACTCTTTAAAGAACTAAATGTAGCGCCATTGGTCACAAAATGTGGCAACCATCTTTGCTATTCAGCAGACAAGATTACTATTTTCGTTGGTGACTTTTTCCAACTATCCAAAGATCAATTAGGTAAAATTTCATCTGTGTACGACAGAGCTGCGATGGTGGCACTTCCAGACCAATTACGACGGTCTTATGCAGCACATCTCACTGATGTAACTAACAAGGCACCTATGCTGGTTATTAGTTTTTCTTACGATCAGTCTCTTATGGAAGGTCCTCCCTTTAGTGTAACCACATCAATGGTTACATCACTTTACCCCAATTATAAGGTTGAACTTATTGAGCAATCAGCCGCCGAAGAAAAGCTCAAAGGTTAGGTGGACGCTGATAATCTTGTTTTCTACGTGAGTTGACAATATCTACCAGTTTTTGGTTAATTTTCCCAAAGTCAAGAATTTCCCTTCTCACCATATAATCATAACCAATTGATTTTAAAAAAAGTAATAACTTGGCATATATTGTGGTTAGTATTGCCTATTCTGGTTATTCGTCACATAAGTAACCAGGTAGTTAATCACACTAAACATAAAAATTAAGGTCTAATTAATGAACTTGAAACACTCTCTACTAGCTTTCACCGTGGCATCAACTTTGTCTCTTTCAGGCTGTGTAATCCATGTAGGTAACTCGCAAGCAAGTGGAGGTAGAGATGCAAGCAGTGTGTTGGGCGATATCAAGGTTAGTCATCACCAGCAAGCTGGAGATATTTCAACAGTTAACGGCAACGTTGAAATAGCAGAATATGGGATGGCAGAAGATATCAGCGTGGTTAATGGTGACGTTGACCTAGAACAACACGTTATTGTGGACACCATCGATATTGTAAATGGTAATGTGAGCGCAGGAGAAAACCTTACCGCAAGGAAAATAGACACAGTTAACGGCGATATAGCCATTAGCTCGAATAGCCAAGTTTATGACGTAGTTGAATCTGTTAATGGTGATATGACCATTGACGGCAGCTCTGTTGGTAGTATTACAACCGTAAACGGTGATATCTATATTACTGGTGAATCAACAATCACTGGCGATATTACTTTTAAACGCCCAAACAGCCGCTGGGAATTGAGTGACGGTGACGACAAGCCTTCGCTTCATATCGGTGCCGATGTGAATCTTTTAGGGAATATCGTGCTTGAACGCCCTGTAGATCTTACGCTAGAAAACCAAGAGCACAACGCTTTGATTATCGAGCAATTCGGAAACCAATAAAACCCTTGATTATAAATTGCAGACGAATACACTCGTCTGCAATTTCACTCACAACCGTTTTCCACTATGAACGAACGCGAAAAAATGTTGGCAGGATTACCCTACGATCCAAGAGACAAAACACTCTCGCAAATGAGAAATCAATGCAGAGAGTCTCTCGACATCTTGAATGCCACCAGCCAATCCGACGTCAAAACTCGCTCTACTATACTCAAAAGCCTATTCGGAAAAAACGGTAAACGTTTATACATCGAGTCGTCATTCAAATGTGACTATGGGCGCAATATAGAAGTTGGAGAGAATTTTTACGCCAATTTTAATGTAGTTATATTAGATGCAGCTAAAGTCACCATTGGCAAAGATTGCATGATAGCGCCACAAGTGGGTATATATACAGCCACTCACCCTATTTGCCCAGAACAAAGAACTAGCGGTATTGAGTACGCTAAGCCCATTACAATAGGAGATAACTGCTGGATTGGTGGTATGGCAGTGATAAATCCGGGGGTAACCCTGGGTGACAATGTTGTTGTTGCATCTGGTGCAGTGGTAACCAAAAGCTTCGGTGATAATCTTGTTATTGGCGGTAACCCTGCAAAAGTGATTAAAACGATAGAGGTGTCGAGCACTTCATAGCCCAGTTTTCACAATCACAGTATAGAGTTTGGCGTTATCTAAATCCGAGTAATTATTTATCTGCTCACCAATTTGTCGTAAAGTAAAAGTATTACCCACACATTTGCGAGCACCATATGCGCAGTTGGTTTTTTGTAATACTTCTTGTCTTACCAACAAGCGCTTTCGGACAATCCGAACGAGTCCCAGTTGCGCCCTCTAAAAACATACAGTTAGCCGCCACTGAATGGTGCCCTTACGTGTGTAGCAATGATAAAAAACCGGGGTTCATTGTCGAGTACCTACGTGAACTACTGATTAGTTATGATGTTTCATTAGATGTGTTTGTGTTGCCTTGGTCTCGTGCCATTTTCTCTGCAAGACAAGGAACATATGATGGCTTGCTTACCGCAGTTCCCTCTGAGGCTCCTGATTTTCTTTTTAGCTCGGTAGCCACAGGAAGCTATCAAATGTGTTTTTTTGGAAGTACCGAGCTAGATTTTCATTACGACAACCGCGAAGCTCTACAAGGAAAGACCCTTGGTATCATTCACAATTACGGCTATGGCGAGCCTATTGATGGGATAATTGAAGCGCCTGTGAAAGGAGAATCAATCTACCCTATAGCAAGTTCGGATGCTTTAAATCAACTCATAGAAATGACGCGATTAGGACGCATAGATTTATTTGTTGAAGACAGAATGGTGGTTGCAAACACGCTTATTGAACATCCACATAAAGCACAACTTGGTAGATTCAGCTGTTTTGAAGAAATTCCGTTTTTTACCGCTATTTCTCCGCAAAACACAAATGTGAATGCGTGGCAGGTATTTCTAACACAAGCGCTTAGTTCGGTGCTGGCTCGGAAACTTTACCACCAAGCAAAATCTCGCTACCAATAGTTCGCCTTCGAACAGCGCCATATTGCCTAACAACACGGCGCTACTAAAAAACTCAGCTATCGAGTGCGGCTACCACCCCGACGCTTTTTATTCGTCTCTGTTTTTTGTGTTGCTTTTTGAATGCCCTTTTCTTTGCGCACTTTGTGCTTTTTCACAGAACGGCGCATCCGACTTAATCGAGTATGATCAAGCTTATTCTGTCTGGCATCGATCATTGTTTCCGTTTCATCGGCTAGCTGTACGTGGTTTCGCAACGCATTCACTGACGCTAAATCCAACTCTACCCAAGCACCTTGAGGTAAACGCTTCTGTAGCTCAATGGGGCCGTACTTAACGCGAATAAGTCGACTCACTTGTGCACCTTGAGACTCCCACAGTCGACGTACTTCACGGTTACGTCCTTCTTTTAAAGTAACATTGAACCAACGGTTCATACTGTCTTCTTCATTACCCGGCGTTACGGGGCGCCCCTGAATACTGGTAAATTTAGCTTCACCGTCATCAAGGGTTACCCCTTTTTGCAAGGTATTAAGTGTTTGTTGTGTGACTTCACCAAATACCCGTACGGCATATTCTCGAATAACTTCACACTTAGGGTGCATTAGACGATTGGCAAGTTCGCCATCATTGGTAAACAACAGCAAACCACTGGTGTTCATATCTAAGCGCCCTACCGTGATCCATCGTCCAACACGAATATTAGGCAAACGGTCAAACACCGTATCTCTTCCTTCAGGATCGTGCCTACTGCACAATTCTCCTTCGGGTTTGTTGTACATAAGTACACGACATACCGGTTTTTCAACTTGGCGAGAAACTATATGGCCGTCTACGCGAATTTGCGCGCTGGCGTCTACTCTGTCTCCCAATGTAGCAACGGTACCATTTACCGATACTCTTCCCTCATCAATCCATCGTTCCATCTCTCGTCGCGAGCCTAGTCCATGATTAGCTAGTACTTTCTGCAACTTTTCAGTCATTAACGTGTTCACTCTCGTTTTGCTTATTTACGGTCGCACGGTCTACTTCTTCAGACGGTGCCTCTTTTACTACCTTTAGCGAATCACTGTCTTGCTGCGCAGCCATTTCGGCAAACGCGTCTGCACTTGGTAAGGCGTCCAGTGACGGTAACGAAAAGTAGTCTAAAAACGCACTGGTTGTTGCATAAAGTGCAGGCCTTCCAGGCACTTCTTTATGACCAACAATTTTTATCCATTCGCGTTCCGACAAGGTTTTAATAATATTACTGCTTACCGCTACACCGCGAACCTGCTCTATCTCTCCACGGGTTATGGGCTGACGATAAGCAATTAGCGCCAATGTCTCTAACATCGCTCTGGAATAACGGGGGGCAGTCTCCTGCCACAATCGACTAATCCATGGGCTCAATGCATCTAGCGATTGAAAACGAAAACCACTGGCAACTTCAACCAATTGTATGCCTCGTGGTTGATAGTCCATTTTCAATTCATTAATTACAGCAGATAAAGTGCGATCTGCTACTGCAAATTCGCTGAGAACGGTATCTCTTAAATGCTGGCGGCTAATAGGTTTGTCCGCAACAAATATGGCGGCTTCCACCAGTTGTTTGAGCTGCGTCTTATTAATTTTCTTCATCGTCGCCCAATTTTACATGAATTCGCGCGTAAGGGCCTGCCTGAACGCAAAAAATAAGTTGTTCTTTTACCAATTCTAAAATTGCGAGGAACGACACCACCACACCTGCTTTACCCTCTTCCACGGTAAACAAGGACTCTAGGGGGGTGTACGCTTGAGTAGTGAGCTGCTCTAAAATCATAGACATACGCTCTCTGGTACTCAAAGCTTCTCGTTCAATCGTGTGATGCTCGAATGCCGCGGCACGCTGCATAGCGCTGCTAAATGCCAAAACTAGCTCTTGCATCGACACATCAGGCTCTACGCGAAGAGGAGTGACCTCTTCACTCACTTCCGCTTTCGCTCTGAACAGATCCCGTTCCATGCGGGGTTGCAAATCAAGACTTTCCGCGGCCTCTTTCACCAATTCGTATTCTTTCAAGCGACGAATCAATTCAGCGCGGGGATCTTCTTCCTCCTCACTATCGTCACTCCGTTTGGGTAGCAATAATCGTGATTTAATCTCTGCCAATATTGCTGCCATCAAGAGGTATTCTGCTGCTAATTCCAGTTTAAGTGTTTTCATTACCTCAACGTAAGACATATATTGTTTGGTGATATCGGCCACGGGCAAGGTAGTAATATCAAATTTCTGTTTACGGATAAGGTACAGAAGCAAGTCCAACGGCCCCTCAAAGGTTTCTAAAATCACCTCCAGTGCATCTGGCGGAATGAACAGGTCTTCGGGCTTTTCAATAAGCGCCTCACCGTTGACAAATGCCAACGGCAAAGGCTGCTGAATAGGTGTAGATGGCGGATTGGCGGGACTGTTCACAATACGCCCTTGTTACTCGAAGGGAGAAACATCGCCAGCGCCCTGACGAATAATAGTGACATCTCCCTCTGACAAATCAATGACAGTGGTGGGTTGTTCACCCAAATACCCACCGTGAATAATCAAATCCACTTGCTTCTCAAGGTTATCGCGAATGATATCTGGGTCTGACTCTGCCACATCACTGCCGGGTAATATTAATGAAGTCGACATTAAAGGCTCACCCAGAGTTTCTAGTAACATTAGGGCAATTTTATTGTCTGGCACGCGAAGGCCGATGGTCTTACGCTTGGGATTTTGCAGTCGCTTTGGGACTTCCCGCGTGGCTTTGAGTACAAAAGTATATGCGCCAGGGGTGTTGTTTTTAATTTGCCTAAATGCGGTGTTATCTACTTTAGCGTAAATAGACAACTCAGACATATCTCGGCACATCAAAGTAAAATTGTGGTCCTTGTCGATTTTGCGCACTTGGCAAAGTCGATCTAAGGCTTTTTTATCTTCCATTTGACAGCCAATAGCGTATCCCGAATCTGTGGGATAGACCACAACCGCGCCCTGACGAATCATGTCACAGGCTTGATTTAACAGGCGCTGCTGAGGATTATCGGGGTGAACGTAGAAAAACTGACTCATTGCATTTCCTCGCCTTGTGCTGAGTATGGCACTTCGTTTTGCTCTATTAGCGCCCAATTGTGCCAAACTGGCGTGAGCTCACTGTTAATACCTAGTTTACGCCCAAGTTCTGTCCATCGCGAAGGAAAATGAAAATCCGACCCCGCAGAGGCGAGCAAATTGTGTGTACTGACGAGTTCGTTAATAAGGCTCTGCTTGTCTTTACTCATTCCGGGAAACGCACTTTCCATGGCGTCTCCTCCGTGAAAACTAAAGTGAGCTACCAACCTGCGCAACCACTTTGCGGTCATGTCATAGTGTGCGGGGTGTGCCAAAACCGCCTGTCCACCAGCATCATGTATCCACTGTATGGCTTCCTCAATCGCAGGCCATTGTGCTTTTACCGCAGCCCGTTTTCCTTTGCCCAAGTACTTTTTAAACACCGCTTCCATCGAAGCTACACCGTAGTTATTCACTAGGACTCTGGCAAAGTGTGCTCGGGTAACTTGACCTTGCCCAGCAAGTTTAAGTGCTCTCTCTAACGTACCTTCGAATCCACATTTAGCGAGCTTGTCTGCAATAGTTTGCGCTCGCTGTTGTCTAGTCTCCGCTTGCGTTGCTAAACGAGACAGAAATTGAGGATCGTGCCTATCCACGTTCAACCCAACAATATGAATATCAAAGCCATGCCATAAGGTTGAAATTTCCACACCATCGATGATGGTCATAGGACGTTTTTGCGCTTTTTGGGTGAGATGCGCTTCCTCTAATCCGGCGACCGTATCATGGTCGGTAATGGCTAATACATCCACTTGCATCGTGTGTGCGCGAAGCACTAATGCTTCGGGAGAAAGGTGACCATCGGAGAAATTCGTATGGCTATGTAGATCGATTTTCAATGTCTTATGCAATTATTAAGTTGACACAAAGTCAATTTTGTTTTCTTCTATAGGCATAAAGTATACGGACTAACCACTTCGATGCCTATCGAAGATTCCATATAGACAGAGATTTTTTCATGCAACAAAGTAAACTTGCGATTGTGATCGCATCAACAGCTTGGTGGTGGCACTTCCTGAATTAACGGGCGGTGTGCACGTGAGTGCATGAAACAAAACACAAGAGGCCCGTTTTTAAACGGGCCTTTTTTTTATCTTTTTTGCAAACGGAGAAGCGCAAAAATGAGTTTAGCAGAACTGGGAACGGTTCCCGGAAAAGTCGAAACCATAGAACAAGTGGGCAACTACATTGACGACCCACTGGCGGCGTTTGCACACTTGTGCAAAGACAGCCCCAACTCACTGTTGTTGGAATCGGCAGAGATAGATTCAAAAGATGATTTACAAAGCTTATTACTGGTAGATGCGGCACTTCGAATGGAGTGCAACGGCAATAAGGTGTCTATCAAAGCACTTACCGAAAATGGCGCTTCTCTATTGCCTCTGTTTAAAACCCAATGTCCAACGGGCATTAGTGTTGAAGAAACTTACGATGGTGTTGAGTTAGTGTGTGAAGCCGCTGATCTCTCCCTTGACGAAGACAGCCGTTTAAAAGCCGCCAGCGTAATGGAAGCGCTGCGAGTTATCATCAATTCTGTAGCACCTATTCGTCAGCATCCCCATGCACTATTCTTAGGCGGCGTATTTGCCTACGATTTACTAGCAGGTTTTGAATCACTGCCTGACGTAGGTGAAGGCGACAACGATTGCCCAGATTTTGTCTTTTACCTCGCAGAGACCTTACTCACGGTTGATCATCAAACCAAAGAAACTCACCTAATTGGCAGCGTTTTCAGTGGGCCAAATGTAGCACAGCAATATTTTGCTTTAAGCCAACGCCTAGAAGCTATTCAACAACTATTGAAAACAACGCCAGCAATGCCTGAACTGGTGCTCAACAAAGCGGGCAAATCTAGCTCAGCTTTAACAGTGAACAAAGACGACGAAACCTACTGTAATGATGTTATTGCACTGAAATCGAATATTCTTGCAGGTGATATTTTTCAAGTAGTGCCTTCTCGTACTTTTTCTCTACCGTGTAAATCACCGCTGTTGGCTTACGCTCACCTAAAACAAGATAATCCAAGCCCCTATATGTTTTTTATGCAAGACCGAAGCTTCTCTATTTTTGGGGCGTCGCCGGAGTCAGCACTAAAGTACGATAGCAGCTCAAATCAGGTTGAGGTATACCCTATTGCAGGTACACGTCCTCGCGGGAAGCGAGAAGACGGCTCCATTGATTTTGATTTAGATAGCCGCCTGGAGCTTAATCTTAGAGAAGACAACAAAGAAAAAGCCGAACATATCATGTTGGTTGACCTAGCAAGAAACGACATTGCTAAAGTAAGTCGACCGGGTAGTAGGCACGTAAAAGACTTATTGAAAGTCGACCGTTATTCACACGTTATGCATTTAGTGAGTCGTGTTGTTGGTCAGCTACGAGACGATTTAGACGCACTTCATGCCTACCAAGCCTGCATGAACATGGGCACATTGGTAGGTGCGCCGAAAGTGAGCGCTGCCACCCTTATTCGCAACGTTGAAAAGCAACGCCGCGGTAGCTATGGCGGTGCGGTGGGCTATCTCAACGGAAATGGTGACATGGATACTTGTATTGTCATTCGCTCAGCCTTTGTGAAGAACGACACTGCATACATTCAAGCGGGTGCTGGTGTGGTGTACGATTCAATCCCACAAGCTGAGGCTGACGAGACTCGTGCGAAGGCACAAGCAGTGATCAGCGCTGTCAGTGCTGCGATTGCTCAGGAGGAGACGCTATGAACCAGAAAGTGACTGTGTTTTTACTCGATAATGTAGATTCTTTTACCTACAACCTAGTAGACGAGCTTCGCACCTTAGAATTAGATATCAAGGTATACAGAAATACCGTACCTGCATCATTATTGTTTGAAAAAATGTGTGAACAAGAAGCAAAAGGCCCTGTGCTTTTGTTACTTTCACCTGGGCCAGGTAAGCCTAGCGAAGCGGGTTGTATGCCAGAGCTTCTGTCAAAAATTATCGGCCGTTTCCCTGTATTGGGTATTTGCCTTGGTCATCAAGCTATCGTTGAACACTACGGTGGTGTGGTTGAACGTGCCCGCGCAGTGATGCATGGCAAATCTTCGGCAGTACAACACAGTGGTGAGGCAATGTTTAGCAACTTACCACAACCTTTGCACGTAGCACGCTATCACTCGTTGGCAGCCTCGTCGTTGCCAGAACAGTTAACGGCCTGTGCATATTGTGAAGAAGACGATGAAACGCGCACGGTTATGGCCGTTTACAACCAAGACCATGCCGTTCTCGGGTTTCAATTTCACCCGGAGTCTATTCTTACCGCCCAAGGCAGTAAACTCCTCAAGCAAAGTATTGATTATTTAACACAACAAGGAGCGAAACATGTTTGATGCCAGCCCTTTACTTGAAAAACTGCTTGCTCAAGAGTCATTATCTCAGGCTCAATCCTACGCATTGTTCAACAGTGTTATGCACGGCGAACAATCGGAAGTCATGCTTGCTTCGCTGCTCACTGCACTGAAAATCAAACAGGAATCACCCAGTGAAATTGCCGGTGCTGCTAGTGCAATGGTGGCCAACGCCCTTCCCTTTCCACGTCCAGAGTATGCATTTGCCGATATTGTAGGTACAGGTGGCGACGGTCATAACACCATCAACATCTCTAGTGCAGCTGGCGTAGTGGCTGCTTCGTGTGGTGTAAAAGTCGCAAAACACGGAAATCGCAGCGTGTCGAGTAAATCAGGCTCGGCGGATTTGTTTCGCCAATTCGGGCTAAAACTCGATATAACGCCTGAATTGTCGCGAAAGTGTTTAGATGAAACAAATTTCACGTTTTTGTTTGCACCGGTTTATCACGCGGGCATGCGCCATGCAGCCCCCGTCAGAGCTGCAATGAAGACAAGAACATTATTCAATATATTGGGTCCGCTAGCTAATCCGGCGAGTCCCACCCATGGCGTGTTTGGCGTATACTCCCCCGACTTATTAGAGTCTTACGCACAAACGCTTATGTTACTTGGTCAACACCGAGCAATGATTGTGCACGGTAATGGTCTGGACGAACTAGCACTCCATGGCGAATCTATCGTTCTCGATCTAGAACACGGTGACGTGCGTAAACGAACAGTTACCGCTGAAGATTTTGGCTTACCAAGCTACCCGCTAACCGCCATAGAAGGGGGGGAACCGGAAGAAAACAAAGCCCTTATTGAAGAAGCCTTGTCAGGTAAAGGGGAAGAGGCACACCGTGCTGCCATTGCTATGAATGCGGCCGCGCTCATGGTTGTTACAGGTAATGCCTCAGACTTTAAAGATGGTACAGAAAAAGCCATGGCGGCCATGAAAGAAGGTGCCCCCATGGAAGTGTTAAGCAAAGTGGCGAAGTTAACTCAGGAGGAATCCACTGATGCCTAATGTGCTTGAAAAAATCGTTGCCGACAAACGACTAGAAGTTGAGCAACGAAAAGCCGCATTCCCATTAGATAATTTTAAGGCCAATTTAACGGCGTCTAGTAAAAGCTTGTTCGACGCACTGAACGGCCCTAATGCAGGTTTTATTTTTGAATGTAAAAAAGCATCGCCTTCAAAAGGCCTTATTCGCCCAGAGTTCAACCTTGATGAAATTTTAGCGGCCTATACGCCCCATGCTGCGGGTATTTCAGTACTTACCGATGAAAAGTATTTTCAAGGCTCTTATGAGTACTTGAGCTATGTAACTTCTCGCGTTAAACAGCCTGTACTGAACAAAGACTTTTTTGTCGACGAATATCAAGTGTACCTTGCTCGTCATTATAATGCTGACGCAATTCTACTGATGTTGAGCGTGCTAAGTGACGAGGAATATTCTCAACTCGCAACACTCGCAGACAGTTTCTCACTCGATATTCTCACTGAAGTCAGTAACGAAGAAGAGATGGAGCGTGCTATCGCGCTTCAAGCGAAAATTATAGGAATCAATAATCGCAACTTACGCGATCTCTCTACCGACTTGGCAACCACTGAGCGACTTGTGCCCATGTTAGCCAAAGCTTCACACGACTATGTTGTGATTTCTGAGTCTGGTATTTACACCCACGAAGATGTGTTACGCCTGTCGCCCATTAGCGACGGGTTCTTAGTGGGTAGTGCGCTGATGGCGGAAGATGACTTAGTACGCGCAGTTAAAACACTGGTGTTCGGTGCCATTAAAGTGTGTGGATTAACTTCGGCGGAACAAGCACAAGCAGCCTTTAATCGAGGTGCATCATACGGTGGTCTTATCTTTGCAGAAAAATCGCCTCGCTATGTAACACCCAATGCTGCAAAAACTATCACAGATAGTCTAGACGGCAGTTTCGTCGGCGTTTTTGTGAATCACAATGTCGATGAACTAGTCACTATTGCCCATGATTTAAACCTTGCCGCCGTGCAGCTTCATGGCAGCGAAGATAGTGAGTACCGACAAAACCTCAGAGAGGCACTCAACCAAGATATCGAAATTTGGCAAGCCGTGGGTGTGTCTGACACTTTGCCCAGCGGCCTTGAAGATTTGCTCACTGAGCAAAACGTTGATCGCGTTTTACTCGATTGCCAAGTGGGTGAAGCCAAGGGAGGCACAGGCCAGAAGTTTGATTGGTCTCTTGTCAAAGACATATCAACACCCAGTAAATTAGTTCTTGCCGGCGGAATTTCGACAACATCGGTAAATAAAGCTCTTGCGCTAAATTGCGGCATTGTAGATGTAAATTCAGGCGTAGAAGACGCTCCAGGACAGAAGTCTTCTGAGAAGCTCGCAGCGCTATTTGCTGCTTGTCGACGCTATTAGATTGAGAAATGTAGGAAAACAAATGAATCAACTAGAAACAAAATTTGGTGATTTCGGTGGTATGTACGTACCCGAACTCCTTATACCCGCGTTAGACCAGCTAGAAAAAGCGTTCTTAGACGCCAAGGACGATCCGTCATTCAACCAAGAGTTTTTATCATTACTTAAAGACTATGCGGGGCGCCCTACGTCGCTAACGCTTACTCGTAATTTAGTGAGTAACCCCAAAGTAAAGTTATACCTAAAGCGAGAAGACCTTCTTCATGGCGGTGCCCATAAAACTAACCAAGTACTTGGTCAGGCGCTACTGACAAAGCGCATGGGTAAAACCGAAGTTATCGCGGAAACTGGCGCAGGCCAGCACGGGGTAGCAACTGCCCTGGCATGTGCATTACTTGGACTAAAAGCAAGAATATACATGGGTGCAAAAGACGTTGAGCGCCAAGCGCCAAACGTGTTCAGAATGAAGCTCATGGGCGCAGAAGTTATTCCAGTAAATGCAGGCTCTGGTACCCTTAAAGACGCTGTAAATGAAGCTATGCGCGATTGGTCTGCAAACTACGACAAAGCACACTACCTGCTAGGTACTGCGGCGGGTCCTCACCCCTTCCCAACCATAGTACGTGAATATCACCGTATGATTGGTGAAGAAACCAAAGCGCAAATTCTTGAAAAAGAAGGTCGTTTGCCCGATGCAGTGGTTGCCTGTGTAGGCGGCGGTTCAAATGCTATTGGTATGTTTGCCGATTTCATTGACGATCCATCAGTCAAGCTTGTGGGTGTAGAACCTGCGGGTAAAGGTGTGCACACGAATGAACACGGTGCCACCATAGTAACTGGCACCAAAGGTATTCTTCACGGTGCATACACCTACATTATGCAAAATCACGAAGGGCAAATTGAAGAAAGCTATTCTGTTTCTGCCGGTCTCGACTACCCTGCGGTAGGCCCTCAACATGCATACCTTGCTGATATCGGGCGCGCTGAGTATGTGGCCGCTACCGACGAAGAAGCACTTAACGCCTTTCAGTTATTAGCACGAAAAGAAGGAATAATCCCAGCCCTTGAATCATCCCACGCACTTGCTCACGCTTTAAATATGGCTGACGAAGCTGAAGAGGAAACTATTATCGTGGTTAACCTATCCGGTCGCGGAGACAAAGACTTAGCTCACGTTATCAATATTTTAGGAGACCAACTGTAATGGACAGATATGCAACTATGTTCGAGGGTTTGAACGCGAAAAATCAAGGAGCCTTTGTTCCATTCGTAATGATTGGAGACCCTAACATTGATCAGTCAGAAGCTATTATTCGCCAGCTAATCGAAAGTGGTGCAGATGCACTGGAGCTCGGTATACCTTACTCTGACCCCATTGCTGATGGCCCTACCATTCAAGCGGCGAGTATTCGTGCCCTAAACAACAAGGTTACGGTAGATGCATGCTTCGCGTTACTCAAGCGAGTTCGCAATGACTTTCCTGAAGTGCCAATTGGCCTTTTGCTATATAGCAACTTAGTGATGGCAAGGGGGATTTCCGGTTTTTATGAGAAAGCTGCAGATGCCGGTGTTGATTCCATTTTGATTGCTGATGTCCCCATTCGAGAAGCAGCTCCATTTAATGCAGCAGCCGAAGAGCACGGGATAGCGCAAATACTCATTGCTCCTCCCAATGCTACGGAAGAAACCATGGAACAAATCGGCGAGCACTCTAAAGGTTATACCTACCTACTTGGTCGCGCAGGTGTAACAGGTGCAGAAACCGCCGCAAACATTCCCGCGTCAGAGCTTATTGAGCGATTAAACTCTCATCAATGTGCACCGCCACTTCTGGGCTTTGGTATATCAACACCCGCTCAGGTTAAAGAAGCAATTACTGCGGGCGCTGCTGGTGCAATCTCTGGCTCGGCTACCGTCAATATCATTGCCGACAACCTAGAAAAACCAGCTTCTATGCTTGCCGCGCTGGGTGAATTTGTCGGCGCAATGAAAGCGGCCACACAAAAGGATTAACTATGTTGTATATGATTTGTGCCACAGATGTAGAAAACAGCTTGGAAAAACGCCTTTCAGCGCGACCGGCGCACCTTGAGCGACTTAACGCCCTTAAAAGCGAGGGCAGATTAGCCATGGCTGGCCCATTCCCAGCCATTGATAGCCCAGATCCAGGCCCGGCCGGTTTTACCGGTTCGCTAGTTGTTGCTGAATTCGATTCGCTGGAAGATGCAAAAGCATGGGCCGATAGCGACCCATACATTGAAGCTGGCGTTTATGAAAACGTGATTGTTAAGCCGTACAAAAAAGTACTACCTTAGGCGCAGCATAAAAGCCTCACTAGGCGATTAGGTTTGTGGGGATGCTGTGAACTTTTTACTGCACGCCGTAAAAAGTTCACAGCATCCCCACTCCATAATCAAATCTATTCCCTGCCTGTACCCATCGTAATTAATTCATGTACACTAGTGTGTGATGTGTACATACGAAGTTCAGCATTGATTCAGCTCGTATCGGTATACTGAAACGACAATGTCATCCCATTCACACTGAACGCCAAGAGGTAATATGGTCAGAATACTTAGTGCCCTGCTTATCATGCTTTTCATGGCACTCAGTCCTATTTCCAGTGCTTACGCTCAGCAAATTGCGAGTAAAGCAGAAGCGGCCGATGTAGCGCGTAAAGTGGCGAACGGCAGAGTGCTGCGGGTTGACAAGGTTGGTCAGTTTTATCGAGTAAAAGTACTCAAAAAATCAGGACGGGTAGTGTCTGTTGATATTGATATTCAAACAGGCCAAGTAATACCGCAAGACAAAGGAAATTAGTGTACCCATGCGCATACTTATTGCTGAAGACGATAGTCGTTTATTAACTCAACTAGATGCTCTACTTCAACAACACGGATACAGTGTAGACCTTGCTGATAACGGTGAACACGCACTGTTCCTCATTCAAGAATACACGTATGACCTCGCTATTATTGATATTGGCTTGCCCAAATTAGACGGCTTTGACGTTATTCGCAAAGCCCGAAAAGCTGATATTAAATGCCCTATTTTGATACTCACCGCTAGAGATCGCTGGCAGGAAAAAGTAGAAGGGCTAGACGCTGGTGCCGATGATTACCTCACCAAACCCTTTCACAACGAAGAGTTACTTGCTCGCGTAAAAGCGCTTATTCGTCGCGCGTCTGGTCAAGCTAACCCTACGGTTGAGTTTGGCCCCATCACACTAGACACAGTAGCCGAAGAAATTACCGTGAATGGCACGCCTTTAGTACTTACCGCCTACGAATACAAGGTAATGGAGTACTTAATGTTGAACCCTCAAAAAGTGATTTCTAAAACAGAACTTACAGAGCATATCTACGACCAAGACTTTGACTTAGACAGTAATGTAATTGAAGTGTTTGTGGGTCGTTTGCGTAAGAAACTTGACCCCGAAGGTTCGTTAAAACCCATAGAAACACTTCGCGGTAGGGGTTATCGAATTAATAGGCATTTATGAAGCAGTTATCGCTTCGCACCCGTAGTCTTTTACTTGCTATCGCAACGTTGGCAGTATTTACACCGGCTACCGTATTTACGTTAGAAAGTGCCTACACAACCAGCCTGACACAAGCCAAAATGAGTGAGCTTAGACTCATGAATTTAGGCTTATTAACAGCCTTCGAGCTTGACGGTGACATGCCCTATATCCCTGAGATACTCTATGAAGAGCAGTTAAATCTGCCCGACTCAGGCTATCTGGGGTTAATTGTTTTTCGCGATACAGTAGTGTGGCAATCGGCTTCTGCTCTCGACTTTAACCTTCCCCTACCTGATATTAAGCCTGCCGTTGGAAACGAAATCTTTATAGAATCACTGAGTGTTCCATTCGACACAGATAACGACTACTTCGCCTATGCCTTTACCGCCGAATTTGCTTCAAGCGCTGATTTTGAGCCGGTGCAATTTTACATCTACAACAACAAGCAAGAGTTTAACGAAGAACGCCGGATCTTTCTGAACACCACGTGGCAGTGGCTTATCATGCTTTCTACTGCTTTAGTCGTTTTACTGGTCTTTGGTGTAAGTTTGGTGTTGTCGCCGGTGCGAAATCTGATCACAGAGATCAGCCAGACTGCACGAGGAGAACAGAAGGAAGTTGAATCAGCCTACCCTAAAGAATTTGACCATTTAAAGTCGTCAATTAATTTGCTTATCCACACAGAAGCGCAACAACGGAGCCGCTACAAAAATAGTTTAGGTGACCTTGCCCATAGCCTGAAAACTCCCTTAGCGGTAGCTTTTGGTAGCGAAGGGCTTCCCGCACAAACTACTGAAGCTCTTACTCAAATCGACAAAATTATACAACGACAGCTCAAGCGCGCGTCTGCCGGCCAAGCAGGTTGGCAAAAACCCATTCCTGTATTCCCACTGATTACCCGTGTAATTGACGCCATGGATAAAGTTTATCAACACAAACACCTCGTGCTCGGTATTGATGGCGATTCGGACGCTCAGTTTAAAGGTGATGAAACGGACCTTATGGAACTGATGGGTAATTTGCTAGACAACGCGTGCAAAGCTTCCAAACTCAATGTCTTGGTCACAGTAAAGCAACAGAATAACTGGTTAGAAATATATGTCGATGATGACGGTCCGGGAATACCTGAAAACAAAAAACGCACCTTGCTCAAGCGTGGTGAACGCTTAGATACCTATGAAGAAGGACAAGGTATTGGCATGGCGGTAGTGAGTGATTTGGTAGCCATTTATGGCGGCCAGTTACACATAGACCAAGCCCCAGACCAAGAGGATATTCCCCTTGGTGGCGCAAGAATAGTGGTGAGGTTTCCGCTTTAGTTTGCTGTCTTTTCGTCACTCGACAACAAAACGGCTAACCATTTGCTTTCCTCTCTAGACTCTAGAGCAATCTTAACTACCATTGTCAGTGGTACAGACAGCAACATCCCAACTGTGCCTAATAACCATCCCCAGAAGATCAACGACAAAAACACTACTAGGGTTGAAAGCCCCATACCGCGCCCCATTAATCGTGGTTCAACTATATTGCCCATGACGGTATTGACGAGCACAAAACCAAGGGCAGCCATACCAGCAGAGGCAACACCAAATTGAACGAACGCAATCATAACGGCTGGAACCGCGGCAATGATTGAGCCAATGTTAGGAATATAGTTGAGCATAAACGCCAATACAGCCCACAACATAAAATGATCAACGCCCATTACGTATAACCAAATACCAATGATGGTGCCAGTGCCCAAGCTCACAACCGTTTTTATCGCAAGATAGCTATTTACTGAGCGAATGAAACGGTCAATGTGCTTCATTTTCATGTCAGGATCGGCAAGAGCTATATGTAGTCGATGAGGCATACTGTTGGCTTCGAACAGCATAAAAATAACCGTGAGCAAAATCAGAAATAGGTTAGATAACACACCACCCATGCCGCTAATAAAGTTGGTTGCCACCGACATTGCCGTCGCAGGATCGAGGTGCGCAGCAATTAAGTCGCTGTTGATATTAATATTGTATTCACTGAGTTTACTCACAACCCAAGCAAATTCTTTATCAAGTTTGGTGCGGTACGTCGGAAGATTCTCGCGAAACTCCGTCATAGATTGACCAACTAACCCAGCCAAAAGAAAACCAAATACCACAATTATCAGTATAACAAAGGTGATAGACAACCAACGTGGCACCCCGAACTTAGAGGTATAATTAATCACCGGACTACACGCAATGGCGATAAATATCGACAAGAAAAAAGGGACCATAATTGTACTGGCTGCTTTTATACCAGCCAAAACAACAACCAGACATGCCAATACAATCATGACTTTAGCGGTGGGGGATCGGAGTTCCATCATCAATTTGTGCTACATTCCTAAACAATGAACACACTCTACCTTGAGTTTTACGCAACTACAAACACGAGAATTACATGACATTTAATTTAGCCACCATAAGAATTAAAAATCTTCGCCTTAGAACCTACATAGGTATTAACGAAGATGAAGTACTCAATAAGCAAGACGTTGTGGTTAACGTGAAAATAGATTACGACGCAGAGAAAGCGACTAACTCAGACAATATGAGCGATGCATTGAATTACAAAACTATCACCAAGGCGATTATCCGGTTAGTTGAAGATAACCGTTTTTCATTATTGGAAAAGCTCACCGCTGATATTCTTGCCATTGCCGCTGAGCACCCCACTGTTCGCTATGCTGAAGTTGAAGTCGACAAACCACATGCGCTGCGCTTTTCAGATTCGGTTTCATTGATGCTGTCGTGCAACAAACCAGCCTAATATAGGAACATCCTATGAAAATATTTCTTACTGGTGGCACTGGCCTTATTGGGAAACACTTCATTGATACGTTTAAAAGTGAACACCACTTCACCGTACTAAGCCGTTCCCCAGAAATTGCACGAAAACAGTTACCTTTATCAGTAAGAATTGTAGATGATGTGGATAAAATCGAAGACATTGGCGAGTTCGATGCGGTGATCAATCTCGCTGGAGAACCCATCGCAGATAAACGATGGACAAACAATCAAAAGCGTATTATCTGCGAGAGTCGCTGGAATACTACGTCGACATTGGTCAACAAGATTAACCAATCGACAAATCCTCCATCTGTGTTTTTGTCAGGGTCTGCCATTGGTTACTATGGTCGCCAAGGGGATGTGGACGTGGTCGAGACTACTGTCCCCCACAAGGAGTTTACTCATGACGTATGCGTGAAATGGGAGGCTATCGCCAACACCATTGATGCGTCCAAAACCCGCTTATGCATACTTCGTACAGGCGTGGTACTTGCCTCTCACGGTGGAGCTCTTGATAAAATGGCACTCCCCTTTAAACTTGGTTTAGGAGGAAAAATTGGTTCGGGAACACAGTACCTTTCGTGGATCCACATCGACGATATGGTGCGAGCCATGATGCATTTACTAACAAGCGATGACGCTCATGGAAACTTTAATTTCACTGCACCACGACCTGTGACAAATGCCGAATTTTCGTCGGCCCTAGCTAAAGCGTTAAAACGTCCGTGTTTATTTACCGTTCCTCGTATTACTATGAAGCTAGCCATGGGAGAAGCTGCTGATATGATACTAGAAGGACAAAAAGTCATTCCCCAGCGACTGTTAGCATCGGGTTACCTATTTAACTACCCTGACGTTAACCGCGCACTTGGTGCAATTTACAACAAAGATCAACAGCCCCTAAATGACTTGTGATTCTGTGCTGTAGGTATAACATTGGTGTAACGCTATCACATAATCACCTTGTACTTATGCGACACCTACTATTTGCATTATCCGGCGCGGTAGCGCTCACTCTTACCGCTTGCGGCACTACGGAATTAACTTCTTCCATGGACCAAGAATCACCAGAAAAGCAAGGCCTAAGAGTAGCCACGTTTAACGTCAGTATGGAGGCTGACAACTACGTCATCGACGATTCTAGTGAAGTTTCATCTGAGGCTTTAACATTAGCACTGACGAGCGGAACCCACCCTCAAATTCAAAATATCGCTGAAATTATTCAACGTACCCGACCACATATCATTTTGCTCAATGAGTTTGATTATATTGAGGACCCGTCAAAGGGCATCAACCTTTTTAGAACGAACTATCTCAACCAGCCACAAAGTGGTTTGTCACCCATCGATTACCCCTATGTGTACTTAGCGCCAGTAAACACAGGAGTAAAAACTCAGCTCTCTGATAGTAATCTGAGCTTATTCGGCTTTGGTAAATACCCGGGTCAATACGCCATGGTATTACTCTCTCAATATCCTATTAATACCGACCAAGTAAGAACGT
>Ga0256829_1001044_pt1 | contig 23876 bp, 28 predicted proteins | sample 131447metaG_FD_185979 | JGI IMG/M metagenome (GOLD analysis project Ga0256829, IMG submission 185979) | Hydrothermal vent microbial communities from Lau Basin, Pacific Ocean - 131-447 | ecosystem: Environmental > Aquatic > Marine > Hydrothermal vents | place: Pacific Ocean: Lau Basin | collected...
ATTTCATAAAATAGATTTTGCAAAGATCATTCTTGATCAATATGCACAAACATGGTTTATGTGGATTGGTTTTTTTATTCTTGGAGTCTTGTTGGTTAAATATGCCGAAAATATTGCTGCGACTAGAAGAGAGACAAATAAGATGGAGTCTGCCGGCGCAGGACTAATCGCAATTGCTCTTGTCGTGCATTTTGGAGTTATTTGGTGTTTGCTTGTATCCTAAACATATATTGTATGAGTATTTTTTCACAATTTTCTTAGGATTCGACAAATAAATATAACTTACTAAGACTTGCCTTCAATTAAGTTTTAGCAAGCATATTTATTTATAAGACTGATAGTCATATTTTTACAAATCCAGCCTGAGCTAACAATGAATAAACTTCTTCATGTGTGGAATCATGTAATGCGCCATTTCTACATGCTTCTTTTAACCATTGATAAACAGCATTTGGTTTGGTATACAAGTTTTTTACATAAGTAAATTCATGTTCTTGGCTACAATTAAACTCATGCCAATCTTTTTTATCTCCTACGCTCATAACTCTTCCTTTCGTATTTTTAAATTATATTATTATACTCTCTTTTTTTCAAACATCTTTAAAAAGTAGAAATAAAAGAATTAAGATTTCCCTGCCTTTTTGCAATCCTCTTATTTCTCTCAATCTCCCAAGCAGTCGGTGGATATCCTTTATTCCACGCTCGATATTTTTTAAGCTCCTGTTTTGAGAGTTTCATTCCATAGCGCTCGTGAAAATAGAGATAGTCTCTTGCGATCTTACCTCGTATCTCTTCCCTGATTCTAGCTCTTCTTTGCTTGAACAAAACATTAAACTCGCATTGACCATACTGTCCCGTTGTAGGCAACTCAAAATCATACCTGTAGTTCTTTCTATCAGCGTTTAGTTCACCAATGCTAGGAAATAGATTGTGCATATCAGCTTGCATAATTCTATATTGTTTGTTGACCTTTGTGCAGCACTTACGACCTTTGTAGTGCTTTCCTTTGGAAGTTACGCATCTTGCATCTCCATTTTTCCAACATTTAAACTGCCTACCGAAGTTCTCCGCAGGCACAGCATGTTCCCATTCAATACGATTGGCACGAATATTGAGCTTTCCTTTTTTAGTATATTTGTTACGAGGGATGTATCCGCATGATTTCTTATCGATCATATTCTTCTTGTTCTTGTAGTTGTACTTACAGTCACAATAAATAGTCCTTTGATGGTCTCTATATATCTTGCGAAGCTCTTTTTTTGAATGGGGAAATGATTCATTTGTGGCAAAGAGTGTGTTTACAATAAGCAGTATTAATAGCAGTAGTTTCATCTGAAATCTTTTAATTTATTTTTGTACATTTTACATTATCCATCCTCACTGGCTCATTAAAATTTCACTTGAAAGTGTTTTTGACTAATTGTTTTTTTAATTTCTGTTATCATAGTATCAGAATTTTTAGATTTCGTTAGATTCCACGCTTTCCCTGCCACTGTCCTAATCGGACCTTTCTGCCCTCTTAATGCTTGAAATGCCTCTGCCGCAACTGCACCACCGCCCATAAGCGCCACCGCAGCAGCTCCTTCTGAGTGAAAATCTGTTCCCATAGCCTTATTGAATTTATCTAGCCCAAAAGCTCCTATGTCTTCGATAAGATGTCTTTTTGTGTCTGTCATTGACGTTCTATCTTTGAGCGTTTGTGCGATCTTACTAGGATCATCGGATCCGGTCATTGCAGCCATATTATCATATGCCGCTCCCATTCCTGCACCATTTTCAACACCTGCTTTAAATGAGGCAGCCGCATAGCCGCCTCTTTTTTCTGCACCTTCTATAGTTCCTACATCTTTTTCTAATTTACCTTGGCTTAATGTTTTAGCTGTATCCTCCAACACCTGAGCAGCACTCTTGAGTCCTTTTCCTAATTTCTCTGCTTCTTCTCGCAACCCTTCGACCGCACCTTTTTGTTGAGAAGCTTTTTGTGAGGAATCCATTACATCAACACCAACAGCACCGCCGACACCACCTTGTGCATCAAGCTTCGCTTTTGTTTTTTGTTGATTAGACATTTCGCCGTACATTGCGTTATCTGTATAATCAACGCCAACTGCTTTGTTCGCCAACGTCCCTAGAGCTTGACCTACTTGTGAATCTATTTTTGCACTGTCATTAGCGCTTAATGTTTCATTAAGCGTCAATCCTTTGTTTTTACCATTAAGGCTGTTCCCAAATTTATCTCTTAAATTATCAGCATGGGCAGCAGCATCTTTTCCTTTCTCCTGCGTACCAGTTACCATATCCTTGATGTCCTTATCTGCGCCGCCGTGTTTCATTGTTTCGGAATTATATCTATCTGCTTTTAGTTCTTATTTTTATACTTTTTATCATAGGCATCTTTTCCACTCATCAATCCAAGCGTTATAAATATTCCCATAATCATCAAAGCATCAATAAAAGAAAAACTTTCCATCTTCACCTTCTTTATACGTCGTTAAATCAAGCCCATACTGATGTCAATTAAACTTCTTTAATCTGATTATATCACATTGAACCAGTTGCCATATTTTTACTCTTCACAATAGCGTGCATCCAGTAAAATCGAATCCTTTGTGAAAGCTTCTTTGTGAAGTTTCCATCCTGTCTTCTTGCTAACAAGATATGCTGTAGCGAATGTTGCACATTTTAACTCACTTCCATTTTGAAACTGTGATATATTTTTTTGAATAGTATTTTTCGTGCTGATGCTTTCTCCTATAATACTTACTATTATCAATACCATTGCACTTAGGAAAAAATATGGAGCTTTTGTTTTTCTGTTTTCATGGATAGCTTTTCCTGCTGCCAATATAGCACCCAACAGAAGCCCTATACAGATAATACCGCCAATAACAATTGAACCTGTATTTATATATTCAAACATTAATTATCCTCTGTTGTTTAATCTGAATCGACATCTGCTCTTTTAAAATCATTCAAAAGATAAATATCCCTTAGTTCCTCATATTTTATGTACTCTTTTAAGTGTTCGTCATCAAATGTGCGTATCACCTTCTTAAAAGATGGCATTTTATACTTTTTTTTGAGGTTTTGATGAAGCATTAAAAGCATTTCACCATCTGGATTATACTGCACCTTGCCACAGATTCTCATAGCGCCTTTTTGGTTCAGGCGATAGATGTATCGATAAGATATTCCCGAACTGTTCTTGTGCAACCCAAACTGTTTCGACAGATCGTATTTGGACTCTTGGGAATGCCTTTTCGTTTTAGCGCTTTTTGTGATGTTGCCTTTTAGACGTTTTGTGTCTCTTGGATCTACTTGTTCTCTCTTTGATAATAGACTAAAATTTATTGCTTTTAAAAACAGTGCTTTTGCTCTTCCAAAACAATAGTGCAAATATGTTTTTATTCCATAACGATTCTCTATTTTTGCTTTATGATTCCACAATGGTTTCTCTTTAAAATTAGTAATACCTCTTTTAACTGAAATTGTAGAGAGTGTTAAATTGGGTGAATCGAGTTTAACATACATAGTCACACGTTTTTTACTGCACTCTGCTACTATCCAGTGAAGTCTGTTGTTTTTAATATATTTATTCGCTTCCTTTGCAAAATCTGCATCAGAAGAGATAAGTATCATATCTTTCTTTCTTTTATAGAGTCTCATAAGCGAGAGTATCTTTGCATCGGAGATTGTTTTGTGTGCATCAAGTATCTTAAAATATTCAGACTCTATCTTTGCTCTTTTTCTATCTGAGAGGTTTTGAGTGGTTATGACATAGCAGCTTTGTGGAGTGTATTTTACTACTCTTTTAATCTCATCCAGTCTGCCAAACGCAATGTTTTCCAAATCCCACAAGAGGATAGAATTCTCTCTTATGGGTTTGTTATTCCACAGTAATCTCTCACTCTCTACCTGCCGACAATTCTCTTCAATGCTGTTTGGCAAGAGATTGCATAAAGAGTCTTTGAATCGCTTCTTTAGTGCTAACAACATTAAAACATCCATCCAAAATGTTTATCTAAAAATCGTCTAATGCCTTCGAGTTCCGGTCTTATTGCAACTGCAAATGTCACTACAAAAATAGTCGTTATCAACAAAATTGCTTCATACTCTTTAAAATAGTACATAGATCCCATAAGTAGCATCATATAAAGCATTATTTGATAGGGAATAGACTTCTCAAACAATACGGAATAGTGTTTATGTGAAAGTACCATATCCATAAATGCGTATGTTAAGATTGTTGAAATAACCATCTCTTTTATAAATCTAAAGCCAGTTATATATTTATCTTCTGAGAGCAGACCTGAATGATGTAATCCTTCATTTAGATCAAAAATCATTGTTTCAAATCCTATCATGTCTTCTCCTCCTATAACACATTCACACTTCTAACTAGAATCCTGTATATTGAGAGTAGTCTTTTATAATTCCCTGAAGAGATCTAGGATCAAACAAAAATTCTTCACCATCAACTACAATTGTTGTACAACTATGAGCATCTGCGTACTCTAAGACAACTTCTTTTTTACTTCTCTCTACAACCTCATACTTAAAGCCATATTCATCGGTATATGATTCTTGCTCCTTATGCACATAAATATACTCTTCCAGCTCCGCTAAAACTTCATCCCTAAAAGGTGCTTGCAAAAAGAGATCTAAATCTTCATCTTTTAACTCTCTAAGGAGAGAGTGGGGCAAAACATAATCTTTTTTTGAGACCTTATGTAAAAACATCTCTATCGCAAGATTAGGGGATATGGTGTTTTTTACGCCTTCTACCTCAAAATCAATATAACTTTTTGTATTGCGATTTTTATAGATATACTGCATAAGCGGTATTTCATCTATTTGAATTGCATTTTGGTTCAAAGAATTTATAAACACTTCTGTTGCATTTTGTATATTATTCATTCTTGGCGTTATCCTCATTGCTGTTAGAATTGTCTCTTTCTATCTCTTCTTCCAATATATTAGTTCCTAAAGACAAGAAGAGCAATATCGCTCCTAAAATACTCAGTCCGATAATTGTGCCTGTACCCATATCCTGCCTTTTATGTAATTAAATCTTTTCTAAAGATCCTACAACTTTACCCACTATTGTCACTTCTTCTGTCGGCATTGTTATAGTGTCATAGATCTTGTTGTCGGAAATCAAATCAACACCGCCATTAGGATTAATCGATAATCGTTTAATAAAAAGTCCGCTTACTGTATTTATGACATACACACCGCTAGAATTGAGCATATTCTTGGCTCTGTCAACCAATACGGTGGAGTCCTCTTTTATTGTAGGGGACATGGAATCTCCAACGGCGTGTATCGCTTCAATATCTTTACTATTTATTATGCCAAGTTTCGCTGCGGAATTTTTATCGATATAGATATACTTTGCTTCGGCCTCTTCATCACAAAAACCACCGCCACCACAGGAGGCATTGATTTTTTCAATAAGGCGTATTTTATAGAGTTCTTCTTCTCTTTGAATAAGCTTCATACTACTCTCGCCGAGAAGTATCCAGTTTATAGTAATCTCGTGCTTATGACAAAACTTCGTAATCTCAAAATAGGGTATCTTATTTCTTTTTTTGTTGTTGGCATACTGCGTAGGTGACATCCCAAGCTCATTGGCAATATTTTTATCGTATGGAGCAATACCCAATTCTGTCTCCATAATCATTGATACTCTCTCCATTACTTTAACAAAATCTACATTTAAAGTATCCATGGTATTTTCCTTTTATCTTGATAGGAAAACTGTATCAAATATTTTCAAAAACTCTTGAAAAATTCACAAAATGACATATTTTATCTATCAATCGGCTTTTTTATATGCTCTAAAAAGCTATAAAAGCCTTTATTGTCGATTTGATTTCCTTGATAGTATCGCATCATATAATCAATCGCTTTTGTTTCATCGTTAGCGATCAGAGCAAAGGCATCATCATCTCTTTTTGCATTCGCAATTTTCATGGCGTTGATTGTCAAAATCTTTAATCCCATCCTGTCATGCTCCACACCTACCATCTTTGCATCATATTCATTAGCAAGGTAAGTTAATTCTGTTTCATAAGCATCATAGGCAAATGCACTTTTAGAATCTTTATCATACGAAACTATGTCCGGCATCTCATCTACGTCTCTCTCCTCTTTATAGAGAGTATCATTAATCTTTTCCATAATCTCCTGCCATCCAAGGATCTCTTCAAGTGACAGTTCCAGAGATTCTGCAAGTGCTTGATTTTTATACCCTTTTGCCTCTTCTTCTTGTTTAAGGACGGCATCTCTTTGAAAATCTGCCAAAGCTCGATTTGCCATGAGTGTAACGCCATTGATGAAAAGCTTTCCCGTAATCAAATAAGGGCATAGCGAGCATTTATGTTCTCTGCCATCAGGACATTTGACAGCAGGGCAAATACCATGCACCATAGGAAGCCAAGTGCTGGGATGATGCTCTTTGGCGATCTCTGTACCGGATATATATTCCGTATTGATAGAACCATCAGGCAGTTTTCTGTTTAATGAAAACAGTGCATTGTCTTTTAATGCTGTCGAGAGTTCATCTTTATTCTTTTCGTAAGCATCCACAAGTTCACCGCTTATGAGGTCTGAGGTACTTTGCAACAGCGTTTCCGGATCCCCAAAATATATCTTTTTGATGGCACTTTTTAGTTTTTCTTTTTTCTCTTCACGCGTAAGATTGATATATATCCTTAAAAGTGTATCCGGTGTCACATGACCGGTAAGCTGCATCACCAGATTAATACCAATACCGCTTTCTAAATATCTTGTCGCACCCGTAACTCTTAATGAGTGCAAGTCATACATTACTTCAATCTCTTTCAGCCGTTCATTACTGCATCTATTGAGCTCTTCAATAGATTTAAAAAACTCTTTTCCATCCTTAGCCCATGCAACTTTAGGATAGTATTTATCCCCGTTTTTTTCAGCCTCTTGCATTACCTCTAGCTGATATTGACACAAAACTTTTTTATGATATAGCGCATGCGTACTTCTTGAGAGGGGCTTGAGTACCATTGGGGTATTAAAAAGCGGCTCTATATCTTCCCAAGGCGAATTAACATCATTATGGTACTTTACCTTCTTGAGCTTTCCGTAATACTCTCTGTGCCACTTTAAAAAAGGAACAAATATCTGCAAATCATCCCATACACAAGGTATCTCTTGATATGAAGTTCTATTGACGTTCTTATCGGTATTGATAACAATCGTATCTATTTTTTCGTCTTTAACAACAAACGATCTCTCTCTGCATAGATTACGGACCTGTTCCCCACGAACAGGTATATAATAGCCAAAGAGCATCATAAGTGGATAGACAGGATATACCTCAAACTCCCACCATGAAATATCTGCCTTCTTGCGGCTCCATTTCGTCTTAAACAAAGGCGGCCTGTTTTTTATAATATCCACAACATGTTGCACCATCTCTTTTGGCATTGCTTTTCTGTATGGCGCATAACTCACTTTTCGTTTTGCGCGAGGGATATTCTTTTGTGCCTTGATTGTAAAGAGTTCGCAATATGTCAAGAACTTCACAATCTTTGTAAGGGTGGATCGTGCACTATCCAATTTTTCAGATAGACGGCTGAACAGATTGATTGCGTTTTGCGGATCAAAAATCTCTTCAATTGTCTCTTTGTTTATCTCCCTGTCGGGATAATACTCCATTAGATATTTAAAGAAGTTGACAACAGCAGTTAGTTCTCCCTGTATAGTTCCAACTGCCAATCCGTCACTCTCTAAATAATTATAATAGCCCATAGCTTTAGTGTGCAGTTCTTTTAATGTGGGAAACACCTCGAGATCCACAATATCAAAGCGGCTGTTTTTATCGTAATTCTTTCTAATCTCTAAAGCATCACTGGGTTTTAAAATATCTTCTCTTCCAAGCTCAGTCACTCCTAAGCGCAATTCGGTAAGAACATTACCAATATAACTTACCCTTGCACCTGAATCAGCCTCTAAATTTTTCAACCTATTTTCAAAGTGTGCAAGGTCTGGCTCTTTGATATCTTCAAGCTTCTTCCAGCTCGTAGAGCAAAGCATTGTAATTATTGCAGTCGTTTGGTAGGAGCTGATTATTGATGCTTCTTTAAGGCTGTATCGTTCATTTAAAAAGTCAATTATCTCTGTAGAATCTGCCAGATATTTCCAATCAAATGGTCTATGATAGTTTTTTATTTTATGTGCTATCGGGTACAGAAGTAGCCCTTTATTCCACAAATAAAGAAAAAAACGGTCAATTACTGCTCTCTTGAAGGTCTCTGTACCGCTGTCAAAAAATACTGCTGCTAATTCTTCAAAGCTCATTAGCGAACTCTTTTTTGTATTGCCGTCTGTGTGAGTAATATCAATTACACAAAGCTTTTCGCCTACTCCAAGCAGATCGCGTGCATAACTTCGTTTTAATTCATGAATGCCTATGCCTTCCTTCATGGCATCACCGATAGTTTTAAATACTCCCTCTTCATTCATACTAAGCAAGATAAGCTGCTGCATATATCCAAACCATAATTCTGCCAAATTTATTTTGCACTCTTGCAAAAGGATAAAACTCTTTGTATCATTGATTGTCGGTAGCTCTTTAACATACTTAATTTTTGATTGCATGGAGTTCCTTTTGGTAAAATAGTTCAAGTGATTGTTTTTGTAAAATCACTTCATCGTAAATCGCTATATTGAGTGTTTTTTTCTCATTGTCTATGTATGCAAGTTCCAATTCAAGTAACCTGCTCACCAGCGATGAACAAACCTGCTTCATTTCGTCATACTGCTTCATGATGTTCATATCTATATTGCCGAGCTCCTGTACCGGCGCATTAATCTCTTTTAGCCGCTCAGACAAAACTTTGTTTTCCATTTTCAGCTTGGCATTTTCTACTCTTATCGCATGAAATGACATCTGCATATCTCCGATCGAAACTCTGCTTTTTGTACTGTTTTTTAGATTATCACTATTCACGCCGTTGGAGAGTTTGGCTTTTTCAATCATAGATCTATAGATTTTATTTTTTGATAATCCTGCCAAAGAAATGCCTTTCTCTCCTTTAGTCGCATCTGCAATATCATAGGTGACTTTTGAAACAAGAGAAAAGTTCACATCTCCATTTAGCTGCTGTATATGCTCTATCGCTCGTTGGACCAAAGCTTGATTTTGCTCCTGTTGTCGTTCTCTGTATTTTGAGAGATTATCGTTCTTTTGAGATTTAGGCATTGATCATACTCCGGCTGTGGATGTCTTGCGTAAGCCTTTTGATTGTTGCCCTCTTTGTATCACTTGAGATATTGAAGTAGATCATTGTTGAATCAAGATTCGCATGTCCCATTGCATCTTTTGTAATGGAGATCAAGCTATCATCGCCGACTCTTGCATATATCTCTGCCATAGCGTGTCCGAACATATGCCGCAGCGAATGAAGCCCTAAATCACTTATATCTTTTGTGTAGTTCATTTTTTTCACTGCTTTTCGCATACTTGACTTTAATCTCGAAAGCGTTTCTCTAGCATGTACCCGCTTCCCACTTTTCGTGGTAAAAAGAAATGGATGTCTCGGATGTCGTATCATCTCCGGCATATAGGTATCTGATTTTTGATACTCTCGCAGTGTCTCAAAAAAGAGTGTTTTATATTTCTCTTCATTGATCCAAAAAAGTGGACCATGCGAAAAAGGGATTGGATATTTAAACTGCAAGTCTGGTGTATTGTGTTGATGATTCTCTTGGAGCATATCTATACTGTACTCATCCTTTAGCCAAACTCTGCGCTTATTGCCATATATATCTTTATTGTCTGAATTTGGATCCAGCAGCCATACTTCATGGTTTTCATAATCTATGTCATAGAGAGTAAGATTGAGAGCTTGGCCTATCCTCGCACTGCAAGCACCACACAAAAGAAATATCAGACGTTCTCTTGGTTTAGATACTTCAAGGAGTGTATCAAACAGCTCCATTGGAAACCATTTCTCTTTTTGATTGTTTTTTGGAATTTTATACGGCGGCAGATACTTTATTTTTTGACCAAATGCTTCCAGAGCCAAGCTGCTTTTTTTGATTTGAATGCTTGATAGAAAACTCTTAGCACTTCTCTGTTTTTCATAAAGATGATTGATGAATCTATGATCATATAATAAATCATGTTCTTCTGTGAAATAAAAGTAAGAGTTGATGCCGGCTACTTCTTTGTTGATAGTTATTTTTTGAAGAGGAGGACAAGATAATATTTCAACTTCAAGCTCATCACCCATCTCTTCATCTTTTATGATCTCTGTTATTCTAAAGCCATTTCTCAATGCTTCTCTGTATCTTGCTTGATAACTTGGGAATTTTTCATCAAAGGCAACAGGATTGTATAAACTCCAGATCCAAAACCTCTCCATGCTCTTCATAAAAGTTCTGCGTGTATTATCTGCCACATCTCGTACACTCTTAAGCCAGACGCTCCATTCTAAAGAATCATCAAGCGTAATTATCTCATTATCAAACAACGTACATATCGATATGCCTTTACTCTCATTTACAAGCATAGAGTCCCCTTGCAATTTATTTAAGAGTAAATTCTAGCATTCAACTAAGTAAGAACTACGAATAATTCACAAAATGATATTATTCTGTGTTATAAGAATATCAATATATGATTTAATATTTGTTTTGTAGTTTATAGCTATTTATTTTGCTATTTTAAAAAGTCATTACTGCTTTGGAATTACTTATTAATATCCATTTTTTAATTGTTAAGTTTGAGTAATCAACATTGCCTAGAATTTTGTTTGAGGAATTCAATACTGCCACTCAATCATTTTTTCAAGTTTATCCATGTATAAAATGGCTTTATCCTCATTATCAAATGGAATCAAACCAATACCTTTCGTTTCAATAATGTCATCTTCAGTACAAACAAAACACTTACTGCTGTTCATTTTACCGCTTTTCATATCCATAAAAGGCAGAGCGTACAAGCATATACCATCTTCTAATTCTGCAATTTTATAAAAAGAAGATAATGGGTTTTTATCACCTAATGATTCCATTTGACCTAATCTAACTTTCTTCTCAACAGTATCGATAGAAATTACAGATATTTGTTCTTGATTCATTGACATATTTTTTCCTCTAAACTTTATTGAAACACTATCTGGCAATTCTAGCATATAGTATTTTTCCAAAATAGATAATTCACAAACTGTCATATTTTCTCTTCAGCATACATTCTTAGCAGTTAATATAACTTAGAACATTTAGAACTTATAAATTCTGATATATTTGAAAAATAGGGGTATCGCATTATTGGGGTTTATGGAGTATAATATATCTATTAAGTTAAGTGGTTAATATTACCTAGAACTCAGAAATTGCCGTTGAGACCATACCTACTATGGAAAATGACGGCAGCCCTTTTGTCAGCGTGGCTTCCACCTCTACAACTCTTGCATCTATGCCTTCATTTGTAGCGCATTTTATCTTTTTCATACAGCAGCCTTCAGTTGATTGCTGTTATCATACTCTGTATTGAATTTTTCGTGAAAAGATATGGCAATCTGCCATATTATTTAGAGGTTTTTCGCTCTTTTTGCATTTTTTTGTACTCTTTTTCAAACTTTTTACGACGAGAGTAAGAGAGATGATCAATAAATAAAATACCCTCAAGATGATCCATCTCATGCTGTATGGCAATAGCCAAAAGCCCATCCGCTTCTAGTGTCTGCGTATTACCATCTCGGTCTTGATAATTGATAGTAATATTTTCATATCTTTTTACATCTTCATAAAACTGCGGTACACTCAAGCATCCCTCTTGGTAGGTAGTCTCGCCCGACTTATTTACCATCACAGGATTAATTATCTCTAAAAGATTTTCAGGAGGCTGCTCTCCCTCTTCATCAGGGATATTTAAAACAAGTGCGCGAATCTTATGTGCAACTTGAATGGCAGCAAGCCCAATTCCGTTGGTATTTATCATTATTGGATTCATAGCATCCAAAAGACGATGCAATTTTTCATCAAAGAGTTTGACCTCCTGTGATTTTTGACGCAATCTTTTATCTGGGTATTCGACTATATTTAACTTCATTTACTACTTGTATTCCTATTTTCTAAGTGAAACGGCATAATCTGAATTTTTCAACTCATACGCTTTTTCAATCCCGTCAAGTGCACTCACTACTATCTCTTCTACAGAAAAGTCCGGATCGATGTCTGTCACACCAATGGAAATCTTCAGCTGTATCTCACGGTCAGCAAGAAAGAAGTTCGAGTTTGAAACGAGATCACAAAGACGCTCACTCGCTTTTTTCGCACTCTCAATGTCTGTATGTTTTAAAAGCATAGAAAAAACACCATTACCGTAATGCGCGACAATGTCACTTCTGCGTGAAGTCTTAAGCAGTAGTCTGGCAATCGTGCGCACCATTAAAAGTACCGCTTTTTCATTTTTGACACTCTTTTTAAGTTCACGAGAAAGTTCTATCATTATAAGAGAGCTTTTGTGATGAAACTCTTTAATAAGCCCCATCTCTTGCTCGATTTTTGTTAAAAGATAGCGTTTATTGTAAACTCCGAATTGGTTGTCAAAAATTGTTTCATTCTCTACATTTTTTACTATCTTCGCTGTGTCATCATAGATAGTGCGCATTTGTGTGCTTTGCGTTTTTAAAATTGAGTTGAGTTTTGTTACATCATTCTCTAGAGTCGAAATGATAGCCATAGCCTCTTTTGCCTCAGGTTTATCAGCAAGTTCTTGTTTTCTTTTTTCCAAAATCTTTGTCATTAAGGTCATATTTTTATAAAGACTTGCCGTTACACCCAAGATGCCTTTAATTGAACTAAAGCCTTGTTTTAAACTCTGCTCTAGCGCAATGGTGTTTTCATCGTCATTGTTCTCTTCAAGCTCTAAAATGGAGTGAATCTGCTTGCGCAGATTTTCACTTTTATCTTCAAGAAGTCTGTCAAAGTAGAGGGAAAAGTTATTAGGGGTTGGTGGTAAATTATCAGCGACAAGTGTATTTAAAACCTCTTTGGCATAAATCTCAATGTCACTTGAGGGACTGTCCATATCAAGGGCACTGATGACAGGGACATCTACATTAGAACTCGTTTCATCAATATTTCTACGACTTTTCTTTCTTAGTGTACCTGCCATCTGTAACCCCTTTACTCTTTATCGCTCTTTATAAGAACTTCATCAATCATTCCGTACTCTTTTGCTTCTTGTGAACTCATAAAGTTGTCACGGTCTGTATCTGTTTCAATAGTTTTCACATCTTGGCCTGTGTTTTTTGCCAAAATACCATTGAGCTCTTTTTTCATACGAAGAATCTCTTCTGCCTGAATTGCAATGTCTGTTGCCTGACCCTGTGCACCGCCAAGAGGCTGGTGTATCATAATTCTGGCATGTGGAAGTGCATAACGTTTCCCTTTTTCACCACTTGAGAGTAAAAATGCCCCCATAGATGCCGCTTGACCGATACAAATCGTTGCCACATTCGAGCGAATATAATTCATCGTGTCAAAAATTGCCATTCCTGCAGTTACTACACCACCCGGAGAGTTGATGTAGAAATAGATATCTTTTTCGGGATCTTCTGCTTCGAGAAATAAAAACTGCGCAACAATAGTAGATGCAACAGCGTCATTCACTTCACCGCTGAGCATCACAATTCTATCTTTTAAAAGACGAGAGTAGATATCATAAGAACGCTCGCCACGTCCTGTTTTTTCAACTACATAAGGAATATAACTCATATTACTCTTCTATCTTCTTGTTTAAAAGTGTAGTAAGCACTCTGTCTTCTACCATAGACATCTGAATTGCCGGAAGGTATCCTGCATCTTTGTAGTTATCATATGCCTTTTTAGGATCTTGACCCATCTGCATCGCTTCATAGTAAATAGTCTGCATAACTTCCTGCTCTTCAACTTTCACATCCATGTTTTGCGCAAGTGCATCGATAATAAACGTTGCTTTTACACTTTGTGCCGCATCATCTCTAAAAGTCTCACGCAGCTCTTCTAATTTTTTCGGATCTTCACGAAGTTCTTTAATCTCATCTTCGCTCATCTCTGAAGCTTTTTTGTTTACTGCCATGTCAATCTCTTGATCCACAACAAACTCTGGAAGATCAAAGTCAAGGTCTGCAACTAAAGCTTCTAAAAGTTTAGGTTTTAACTCATCATTATAAAGTTTTGCAAGACTCTCCTGCTCAATAGCTTTTTTCACTTCTTCTTTCAGTGCATCTAATGTAGCATCTTCTTTTTGTAAAAGTTTCTGCGCAAGCTCATCATTCACTTCTACTTCATCTTTTACTTTTACCTGATTTACTTTTACTTTAAATGTAGCTTCTTTTCCAGCAAGATCTTTACTTCCATAATTTTCAGGGAAACTTACAGTAAGCTCGACCTCTTCATCACGTTTTACGCCTATAAGCTGCTCTTCAAAACCAGGAATGAACTGACCTGAACCTAAAAGAAGTTCGAAATCTTCGCCTTTTCCACCTTCAAATGCTTTTCCGTCAACGAAACCTTCAAAGTCGATTACAGCTGTATCACCCTCTTTCATCTTACGGTTTCTTTTAATGTCAACTAAAGGTGCTTGCCCTTCAGCTACCTCTTTGATTCTTGCATCAACATCTTCGTCGCTTACTGCAGGCTTTTTAAAGTCAGGTACTAAACTCTCAGCACTGTCAAGCTTTATCTCAGGACGCATTGCAACTTTTACAGCTACGTCAATTTTATCATCACTTTTATCAAATTTTGAAATTGTAGGCTCGCCAATTAAAGAGTCATTTGCTATATTTAACTCATCAAGACCTTTTGAAAGAACCTCACGCAATGCTTCTGCTTCTGCATCTTCAACTAGTTTCTGTCCATACTGTTTTTTAATGATTGCAATAGGAACTTTTCCCTTTCTGAATCCTTGAACATTAGCAGTTTTAGAGAGTTGTTTTGCAATCTTCTCTACGTTAGCATTTACCTCATCCATAGAGATTATTGCTTCTATCTCAGCATTTGCGCCATTAATTTTGTTTGATTTGATTTCCATCAATTTCCTTCGCAGTATATTATTTTGGGCAATTATACCAAAAATGTACTAACTTTTACATAACTGTGGTTTAAAGTTTAAAACAAGTAGCCAGACAACAGCCAAATCTATCATCACATCTGCAAAATTAAAGACGGCAAAATTAAATCCGCAGTGCCAGTAGACCATGTCCACAACACCCTCATGCACAAATCTGTCATAGATGTTTGAAAAAGCACCACCGAGTAAAATTCCGACCGGCAGAGCATAACAGGTTTTATGCAGCCTAATGACATAAATCAGCACACCAAAAACCAAAACAAGCTGAATATATTTCAAGTACTCTGTCAAAAAGGCAAACATCGAAAATGCCACCCCTTTATTGTAAACAAGTATCAAATCAATGCAATCCGTGTAGTAGCGAAAGCCATCCACAAAAAGAGATTTTATATTTTGATCAATGATGAATATACCGGCAAGTGCAAAAAGCAGTGTTGCCAAAAGTCGCAGCGTATGATTAGTCATTGAGCACTTTTTTAAAAAACTCTACCAACTCATCCATCCTCATTTGCATCAACTTGCTATCTTTTGCTTCCAGTAATACTCTGAGTTTATTCTCTGTGCCTGAGTAACGAATGAGCTGACGCACGCCCTCTTTCTCTAAGGCAGCAAGCTTCTCACGCAAGCCGTCAATTTTCTCAAGTGCTTTTTTCTCTTTGACATTGAGATTCACCAGTTTTTGTGGGTAAAGCGTAAAAGGACGCAAAAGCTCTGAAGCCTTTTTCTTTTTGTCTATGAGTAAGGCAAGAACAGCAAGTGCAGAGACAAGCCCGTCACCTGTTTTTGCAAAATCATGCATGATAACATGCCCGCTCTGCTCACCACCAAAGTTAATGCCCTCTTTTTTCATAATCTCCAAAACATTTTTATCGCCGACATCCGAGCGGTGCAAAACAAGTCCAAAACTACGGAGATAATCATCAAGCCCTTTGTTACTCATCACCGTAGCAACAATACCATCCCCTTTGAGCAGGCCTCTCTCATGCATATAAATACCAAGCGCACCCAAAAGCTGATCGCCATCAAGAACTTCTCCCTGCTCATCGACAATAACAACACGATCCGCATCCCCGTCAAGGGCTATTCCCAAATCAGCTCTGTACTTCACAACAGCATTTTGCAAATCTTTTGTATGCAATGCACCACAATCTTCATTGATGTTAAAACCATCCGGTTTGTCATGCAGCACAATTACTTCAGCACCCAGCTCTTCTAAAACAGTAGGCCCTACTTTATACGCTGCCCCGTTTGCAGTGTCTAAAACAATGCGCATCCCCTGCAGGGTCATCTCCACAGGAAAAGAGTTCTTCAGCTGCACGATGTAGCGTCCTATGACATCATCAATCCGCTTCGCTTTTCCTATCTGTTTCCCTGTCACCTGTGCCTCACGCAGCTTCGCTTCATCAAAAAAGATACTCTCAATTTTCTCCTCGACCTCTTTAGAGAACTTATCTCCACGCCCATCAAAAAATTTAATTCCATTATCTTCAAAAGAGTTGTGCGAAGCAGATATCATAATTCCTGCATCACAACGCATATTTTCAGTAATGAAAGCAATGGCAGGTGTCGGCATCGGCCCAACCTCAACCACATCAAAACCTACAGCAGTAAGCCCGCTTACAAGAGCATTTTCTATCATATACCCACTACGACGCGTATCTTTTCCAACCAGTATTCTATTTGTAACAGCAGTTTCTTTAAGATAAATCCCGGCAGCCATAGCCAACTTTAAAGCAACCTCAGCCCGTAAAAAAGAACCAGCCTCACCTCTCACACCATCAGTACCAAATAGTTTCATACCCACTCCAAATAAAATATTCTTTTTGCTGTGCATTTTATAAGTTTTACAAAAAGAGACTCAGACCAAAGGGAGGATTTGCTCTCTTTTTGTGAAGCTTATGAAATGCATTTACACAAAATCAGCATATTTTACCACCCTTTAACTTAATTTTAATTATCTTTAAGCTATTATTGCGCACTTAAATTCCCAAGAAGGACTAAATAAATGGCAAATCACAAGTCATCAATTAAGAGAATTCGCCAGACTATCGTTCGTACAGAGCGTAATCGTTTCTATAGAACTCGTCTTAAAAACATTGTAAAAGCAGTACGTTCAGCTATCGAAGCTGGTAACAAAGAAGAAGCACAAGCAGCATTCCAAACAGCTAATAAACAAATTCATACATTTGTTAGCAAAGGTATTCTCAAAAAAGAGACTGCAGCTAGAAAAGTAAGCCGTCTTCACAGAGCCCTAAACGCTATATAAGGCTAACAGCATATGTTAGCAGATAAACTCAATCCGTTTATCAACCGCTATAACGAACTTAGCGAAATGCTAAGTTCACCTGATATCACCTCTGACATCAAAAGAATGACAGAACTCTCCAAAGAACAATCTTCCCTTTTACCAATTGTTGAAAAAGCAAAAGAGTATCAAGCACTCATAGAAGAGATCAGCGAATCAAAAGAGATGCTCAGTGATTCTGAAATGGGCGAGATGGCAAAAGAGGAACTGCGTGAGCTTGAACCGCAAATACCTCTTTTGGAAGAAGATATAAAAATGCTCCTCCTGCCAAAAGATCCCAACGATGACAGAAATATCATCGTGGAACTGCGCGCAGGTGCAGGTGGTGATGAAGCAGCAATCTTTGTTGGTGATCTTTTCGATGCCTACACACGTTATGCAGATCTCAGAGGATGGAAGATAGAACTCATCTCCACAAGTCCCTCTGATGCAGGCGGATACAAAGAGGTAATCGCCCTCATTAAAGGGGAACAGGTATACAGCAGGTTGAAATACGAAGGCGGAACACACCGTGTTCAGCGCGTTCCACAAACTGAAAGTCAAGGACGTGTCCACACATCGGCAATTACAGTCGCTGTAATGGCAGAAGTGGATGATGTCGAGATTGAAATCAACGATAATGATCTAAAAATTGATGTTATGCGTTCAAGTGGTTGTGGTGGTCAGTCAGTAAATACAACCGATTCAGCCGTTCGTATCACACACTTACCTACCGGTCTTGTCGTTACCAACCAAGATCAAAAGTCACAGCATAAAAACCGTGAAAAAGCGATGAAAGTACTTAAAGCAAGACTCTATGATCTTGAGATGCAGGAAAAACAGTCTGAAGATGCAGCACAGCGTGCAGCACAAGTAGGAACAGGGGACAGATCTGGTCGTATTCGTACCTACAACTACCCGCAAAACCGTATTAGTGATCACAGAATCAACTTAACACTCTACCGTTTAGGCGAAATTATGGGTGGCGGTCTGCTCGATGAAATCATCGAACCACTCATCGCAGATCATCAAGCAAAAATAGTAGAAGCAGCAGGGCTCTAAGCCTTCGCTTCTAAACTTCCCACTCCGTCTCAAAAGTTTTTTTCACTCTTCCTTTAAACGTAATCGTTCTCTCATTGACACCAATATAGAGCGTATCACCACTTGTCGGATAGACCTCGATGTTATTTTGCACCCTGCCCTCTTTATAAGCTCTGTAAAAGCAGGCTGCCATTCCCGTTCCACATGCCAAAGTCTCATCTTCGACACCACGCTCATACGTTCTCACGCGAAGATTACCATCTTGTACATGCATAATATTGACATTTGCATTGTAAACATAACGAAGCTCACGCGCCTCTTCTTTGTCAAACTCTTCAATGTTCTCTGTAAAGCGAACAAGATGGGGCACTCCGGTATTTATAAGCCACCAACTGTGCCCGTCAAACTCAATTGTATCATCGAGTATTTCAGGAGGCGTGAGTTCTGAGAGTACCATGCCGCTCTTTGGCGTGTTCTCTGTCACTTCCGCACTAATCACACCCGCGCCTGTCAAAAAACGCATATTTGCAGGTGCAAGTTTATTATTGTAGGCATAATGCGCACAGGCACGACTGCCGTTACCGCACATATCTGCGTGAGAGCCGTCAGAGTTGTAAAACTCCCACTCGAAATCATACTCTGCGTGAGGAACAACGACGATAAGCCCGTCAGCCCCTATGCCCTCTTGCCGATGACAAAGCTCTTTTGCCAGATCATAACGCTCCTCTTTTTTATCTGCGTGAAATATTACAAAATCATTTCCGTTTGCGCTGTATTTTGCTATGTGCATCTCGATTCCTTTGCTTTCGTTGATGTAAGCCTTTTGTTAAAGCTGTAAATATAATGCTCAGACCAAAGGGAGGATTTGTCGTTATATCTATAGATTTAGCAAAAGGCGCTCAACTTCTTACTTATTATACTTCTTTTTGATTTTCTCCACAAACGATTCTACCTCATTTTGTAAATGCTTCAGATTTTGTGAATTATCTATAACCCATGTCGCTTTTTCTTTTTTATCATCTATGGGCAATTGTGAGGCAATGCGTTTGAGAGATTCCTCTTTGGAGTAGCCGTTACGCTTCATAAAACGCTCAAGCTGAATATCTGCAGGCGTATAAACCACTACACTCTCTTCTATCGGATAGTTTGCATTTTCAAAAAAGAGGGGAATATCTATGAGGTAAGGAAACTTGAACTTGTCTTGCTGCTCGCTGCGTTTTTCAATCTCAGATTTTATCTTGGGATGTAAAAAATCTTCAAGTGTTTTTTTCGCTTCGGGATAGGAAAAGATGTAGGCTCCAAGCTTCGCTCTGTCAACTTTTCCGGAGCTGATGTACGCATCACCAAAGCTCTCACGTACCCACTCTTTGGAGTTTTCTAATATCTCATGCCCTATGCTGTCTGCATCAATGACCCGCATGCCATTGAGGGCAAGCAAAGAGGCAACGGTACTTTTACCCGTCGCGATGGAACCGGTCAGTGCGATAGCATACTCATAAGCCATTAATTTTTGATAATACCCTTGTAATTTTTACGCACATCATTCCCCATAGCAAAAGAAGCCGGGTGGATGTCAGAGTTATAATACTCCAAACCATCAAGCAGATCTGCCCGATTTAAGATGATGTCCGCAGTCGGATGGTACTCTTTTGAGGCAAGAACGGCTGTTGTACAACCGCCTGAGCGAAAAGGCATAACAATTTTCGCATACTTCCCTAAAATACTGAAAGTTGCTGCATTATCATCCACATTTTTTAAAGGGGAAACAGGAAGCACAACTAAACCTTCCTCACTCAGCACACGATTGATGTGTGCAAGCACAACTGCATCAGTTTCAAGTTCAGCAATCACTACATCATATTTATTCTCATCAAGCTCACGCAAGGCATTTATATCTGCCGAGATTACATCACAACTGATGTCGTCAATATGCTTTTGCACCTCTGCAACAAGCGGTGCAGCCTCTGAGCTGATAATAAGCACATTGTTTGGCTCTTTATGTGTACAGAGTGGTACATGTACCATCATTTCGTTATATCTAAAATCTTTCATTATTCTACCTTTTCCTATACTTTGTGTTAAGTTATTAACTGGTTCTAATAAGGGGCTCGTGATCAAAGCGAGGATTTGCTCCCGTTTAGAATCAGTTAATAACTCTTTTGTATCTCAAAGTTTACCGCGATTTTAACCACTTTTGGATTAATTTTACTTAATTATAGATATAATTACAACAAATTAATATAAATCTAAAGGTATCAAAATGAATTTCAATAAAATCAGGTCATTTTGCCGCGTCTTTCGTATTATTCTTGGTACTGTGCTTATCGCTGCAGGAATTATTACCGGTATCTACTGGTTCTATCTTGGAATCATTCCTTTAGTAGCAGGGATTGCAAACTTCTGTCCTTTATGTATTATTTCAAAAAAATGTGATTTACCACAAGATTCGGAGCAAAAATAATGAGTCAAATTTCTTATAAAGATGCCGGTGTCGACATCGATGCAGGAAACAGTTTTGTTGAAAATATCAAACCTTTCGTAAAAAGCACAAGAGTACCGGGTGTTCTCGGTGGTATCGGCTCTTTTGCCGGTGCATTTGAACTGCCAAAAGGTTTTAAAGAGCCTGTAATGCTCGCAGCGACTGATGGAGTGGGAACTAAGCTCAAACTCGCAATTGACAGTGGCATCCATAACACAGTGGGCATAGACCTCGTTGCAATGTGTGTCAATGATCTTATCTGCAACTTTGGAACACCGAGCTTTTTTCTTGACTATTATGCAACAGGCAAACTCGATGTCAATGTCGCTACAAATGTTGTAGCGGGCATCGCTGAGGGCTGCGTGAGAAGCGAATGTGCGCTTATTGGTGGAGAGACTGCAGAGATGCCGGGAATGTACTCTAAAGATGATTATGACCTCGCAGGTTTTGCGGTCGGTGTCGCTGAGAAATCTGAAATGGACAGAGTCAGTCTTGTACGTGCTGGACACAAACTCATAGCATTACCATCTTCAGGACTTCACTCAAACGGTTTTTCATTGGCTAGAAAAGTGCTCTTTGAAAAAATGGGTATGAAGTTTGATGATGAGTTCAATGGTAAGCCATTAATCGAGACGCTACTAGAGCCGACAAATATCTATATAAAGACATTTAAAGCGCTTAAGAACGAGATAGTCGCCATGGCACACATCACAGGTGGCGGCATCGTTGAAAATCTTCCTCGTGTTCTCCCTGAGAACTTAATGGCGGAAGTAAAAAAAGATGCCATTAAAGTACTGCCTATCTTTGAGCTGATGAGCGAACATGTAGCACGTGATGAGATGTTCCGTGCATTTAATATGGGTGTAGGGATGATTCTCGTTGTAGAAGATGCAAATGTAGAGAAAGTCTTAGCAACTGCAGAAGGTTCTTACCTTATCGGTGAAATCAAAGAAGGCGCACGCGGAGCCAAAATGGTATAAACCAAGCACAAAAGCAGAGAATCTTCTCTCTGTTTCTCTAAAAACAACTCCAGTTTATTATTCTATTGACAGATTGTTTTCTTACGAAACACTACTGCTATAAATAAACGTTCAAATGAAGTATTGAATTTGGGTAATGTAAATATATTGGGAATTTAGAAAGAGAATACCGCCAAAAGGCGGTATTCTAAGAAAGGAGAATTTCTTTTATAACTTCTTAGAAGTCGTAGTTAAGTTGTACACTAACACCTGTTTGTGAATGTTGTGTAGAGACATCTTGACCATAAAAGTTTTTATATGTATCAGTTTTTTGAGCAGCATATGTTAATGCTACATCAACTGATGCTTGCTCACTTACATTGTAAGTTCCACCAACAGCATAGTGAGACTCAACAATAGCTGGGAATCCTAGGAGATTCATTGTATTGATTAAACCTGCCATATCTGCTCCGCTACCAGTATTCCCCATTGAACCTAAAGCTTGCTCTTTGATAGGGCTTTTAGCATAGTTATAACCAGCACGAAGTGCCCAATTTTTTGCATTATATTCATAACCTAAAGAGACAACATTTTGATCATCCCATTTAAAATCTTGATACCCTTTTGCATCTGACCATTTAATTCTTTTGTAATCTATTGCTACTGTACTTGCTCCAAAAGCATAAGAAGCACCTAGACCATATGTCGCCGGTGTTGAAAGTTGAGTATTTGTATAATTTACACCAAATCCAGCCATTGCATTTGGAAGTTGATCTTTATAATCCATATCAATTCTTGATACATATGTAGCACCAACAGTGAAGCCTTTCATTGTATAAGCTAGACCGATGTTATATCCAAATTTTAAATCTTGTGCTACACCAGCACCATTTCCACCAACTGCAGCTGCAGATGTATTTGTATCATAATTCATGTCTAATGATCCATATTGAAGAATAGGAGTAATTGCAACACTGAAACCATTTGTTTTATATGCTAAAGGCACACCAAACTGCATAAGTTGTAAGTTCGTTACCATTTGAAATTGCGTACCACCTTGGTTAACACCCGCAGTATCACGATAATCAGTACCCATACCGGCAGTTCCCCACATGCCTATACCAGCATAAAAGTGGTCAGTTATCTTTGAAGCCAATGATACTTCAGGTATAACATTCATATTTGCAGCACTTTTTTGGTAACCAGTGCTATATGGAGTATTAGTATTATCAACTAAAGTATTGTCATTTTTTACATCTGGCATAAAAATTGTACCGCCAAAAGAAATTTCCGTACCTTTAACAGTAGTGATTAAAGCAGGATTCACAAGTGCAGATTCTGCACCATGACTCATACCGATTCCAGTTCCAGCCATACCACGAGCTTTTGCACCCATACCGATCATATTTGAACCGTTTGTTGCAAATGCAGAAGTTGCACCTAAAGCTAAAGCAGCTACTACTGCTAATTTAATTGTTTTTTTCATTTTCTCTCCTCAGAGTTATCAAAATATTGAGATAGCAAAAGCTATTTCGATTACAAGCATTATAGGCGATTAAAATTGAAGTGAATCTTAAACAGAAAGTAAATGATATAAAAAAATATTATAATTGGGATTAAAAAGAGCTGTTTTATAGGCTGACTTGTTCTTGTGTATAAATATTATTTATAATAGTGGCTATATAGGCCGGAAATATCAAAGATTATGATAAAAAACATCATATTAAGTACAAATGTAAAGAAAAGGAGATTTGTGATAAAAAAATAATAATGTAGCGTTTTGTAACATAGTTGTCACATTCTCATCACAGAAATGTATACTGGAAGTGTAGTGTAAAAGTGTAAAAACAAAGTAAATAGATGATAGTTTTAAAAAAGTGATTAAGTAAATTATGAAGTAAAAATTGATCAACTAGGCAGCGACCTACATTCCCACACCTGAAAGATGCAGTATTATCAGCGATGAGAGGCTTAGCTTCTGGGTTCGGAATGGGACCAGGCGTTTCCCTC
>Ga0256829_1001045_pt1 | contig 23876 bp, 24 predicted proteins | sample 131447metaG_FD_185979 | JGI IMG/M metagenome (GOLD analysis project Ga0256829, IMG submission 185979) | Hydrothermal vent microbial communities from Lau Basin, Pacific Ocean - 131-447 | ecosystem: Environmental > Aquatic > Marine > Hydrothermal vents | place: Pacific Ocean: Lau Basin | collected...
ATGAGCAGTTTGGATCCGCGCAGCATAGAAGCTGCCGATGTGAGTATCGGGCAATTACATTTAGGGGAGGAAGATTATGGCAGCTGGTCATTCTCCCTGCGGCCCAAGGACAGTGGTCTCGCTATTGAAAATATCAAAGGCCGTATTCGCGGAGTTGAAGTATCGGCTGCCTCCTCCGAGACAGATCGAGACGGTGCGACGATAGAGTGGCTTGCCGATAGTGAAGGGCACAGAACACGTTTTCGCGGCGCGTTAGCCAGTACCAATGTTGCCTATGTGCTGAAGCAGTGGCAGCAACCGCAGCTGCTGGAGAGTAAGCAGGCGGCGGTCAATGTAGATTTGAACTGGGCGGGAACACCTTTAGCCTTCGACATAAAACGAGTGAGCGGCAATTTACAATTAAGCGCCGAAGACGGTCGGTTTATTCGCAGTGCGGTCAATGCAGAAAGCGCTTTCTTGAGGCTGGTGGGGCTGTTTAATTTCGATACATGGGTACGGCGTCTGCAGTTGGATTTTTCCGATGTTTATCGCAGTGGCCTGGCCTATGATTCCATTCGTGGTGAGGTTTCATTCGACAATGGACAGTTGCAGATGATTAAGCCGATTAAGGTTAAAACGCCGTCCTCCACCATGCAGATGGGCGGCAAGATCAATCTGCTGGACGAAACCCTCGATGCCACTATGGTGGCGACATTACCGGTGGGTGGCAATATCACTACTGCGGCAGCTTTTGTTGCAGGACTTCCAGCCGCCGCCGGGGTTTATCTGATCAGCAAAATGTTTGATAAACAGATCAAGAAACTCACCAGCGTCAGCTACAAAATCGAGGGCCCCTGGGCTAAGCCAGAGGTGAAGTTCAATAAACTGTTTGATGAAAAAGGTGCGAAGGACGCGGGTAAAAAAGTGCGACAGCAAAGCGCTATTAAACAACAGACATTGGATCTGGCCTCGTGAAAGCTGCAGCGCTACAAATGGTCAGTGGTCGCAGTGTGGAAGACAATCTCGCCGCCGCCGCGAGATTGATTGCCCAGGCGGCCCGTGAGTCGGCGGAGCTGGTGTTGTTGCCAGAGAATTTTGCGTATTTTGGAGGAACAAAAATCCTGGCGCTTGGCCAGCAGGAAGCCTCCCCTGAAGGCGCTATCAGGCAGTTTCTCTCACAGCAGGCCAAAGAACATGGGTTGGTGTTGATAGCGGGTTCGCTACCTACGTGTGAGGCTGATGACACTGGCCGAAAGCCAGATGCGGGAAAGGTGTTCACTCGCTCTCTGGTCTATGGGCCAAAAGGTGAGCAGCTGGCAGGCTATAACAAGATACACCTGTTTGATGTGGACGTGGACGACGCTCAAGGCCAGTATCGGGAGTCCGATCACTACAGCGCAGGCGATAGCGCTATGCTGGTAGAGCTGCCGCAGGCGAATGTCGGCCTCAGTATCTGCTATGACTTACGCTATCCAGAACTCTACCGGATGCTGGCGGAAAAAGGCGCTGATATCCTGACTGTGCCGGCAGCGTTTACTTATGTGACTGGTGAGGCGCACTGGCAAGTACTGTTGCGCGCCCGTGCGATAGAAAATCAATGCTTTGTAATCGCTGCGAATCAGGGCGGCGAGCATTCGGAGTCCAGAAAAACCTGGGGGCATTCGTGCATTATCTCACCCTGGGGCGGAGTGTTGGCTGAAGTGGATCAGGGCGAGGGAGTAGCGCTGGCGACGCTGGATTTCTCAGAGCAGCGAAAGCTGCGAACCTCTATGCCAGTACTTCAACATCGGCGCCTGTGACACGCTGCCCTGGGATAATTGTTATGCCGAGCGTTTCGGCATTGAGCGAATCAGATCGGCTAGTTGTTCAATGCGTTTATTACTCAACTGTCGGTAATCGAGATAGGGGCTGACAATCAGTTTTAACTCTTGATTGATGGCAAATCTTGCATCCAGCCAATCCACTTCTATACCCAGCTCGCCGGCGTAAGTCTTACCGGCTACCACGTGCGTTCTCTGGGAGAGGGTTTCCAGCTTGGGGGCGTCAAACAGCAAGGCGCAGCGGCAGCCGCTCTGCAGCAACTGATGGTCTCGATAATGGCGCCAGTCTTCGGTTGCGTGTAGCGCTTCCATGAGTTTAGCGAGGACGTTGAATAACTTGCGCCAGTGATTGCTGGTGTGCGCCACAATGTGGTCAATTTCACCGGGCGCCAGGGCTTGCATCTGCGTCAGCTCCGGGTAGTGATCAATAGGCGGTCGGTTGGCAATACAGATCCCGAGTTCAAAATTCCGCGGTCCCAAACCAATCACAGCAACCACTCCGGTTTGATTAACATTGTTATTCCCAGTGTCAGCATCACTAGGCCACTGATCAGCTTTAAACGCCTGCCGGAGCTTTCTGTCAGTTTATTACTGCTCAGAGCAAGAACCGCCGTACCCACCATCAGTGCATCATCCGCCATATAACCCAGGATATACAAAAGCAGGTAGCCGTAGTGCGCTGTCATGCTGAGATCTTGCTGTGTCAGTATGGCACTGTAGATGGCGGGAAAGCCGGCGGTGCATAGCAGTTCGATAAAGTTCACGACTACCGCCAGGGCTCCAGCGGCAATCATGGCTGGTAGCAGTTTGTCGGTTTGTATAATGCGTCGCACTCGACCGTAGAGCCCGGGTTTTGCACTGTCCGGAATCGACAGGGTAAAACCGGAGGCCTGCTTGAAATAATCTCGTACATTGATGCCACCAATGGTGATGGCAACCAAGGCAAGCAGCAACTGCAGCGCTTGAGACAGTCCAACAGCCATAAACAGATTTAGCCAAGCGGCCATAAAGGCATAGTAGATTGCGCCGCTGACCAGCACAAATGTGCCCGCAATGGCGAGCATGCGTTTACGATCTTTGAGATGCACCAGCATCGACAACAAGAAAAGTAGTACCCACATGGCACAGGGGTTAAAACCGTCCAGCAGACCTATGGCGAGAGTGAAGAGTGGCAGCCCCAGTTGCTCGACGCTCAGCTCTCCGAAAATGGAGGATTCGATGCGTTGTTGCAGTTGTTGGCCTTGAATAAGTTCTGCCAGTTTAGGACCGCTTGTGTCGGCATCTTCGAAGCCACTGAGTAAGCTGTCTTCGACAACGAAAGTGGGAACGCTGGGCGGCCACTGTTGACGTTCCCGGAACAGGGCGATCAGTTCGTCCCGCGCGTTACTGTCGTGGCTGACATCGCGGTAGACAACCTGTAGTTGCGGAAACTGTCGGGCCAAGCTTGGTAGATACTCCTTGGCGGCGGTGCAATGTGGGCAGCCGGGTCGCACATAGACACGCATTATTAATGTTTGCCTGTCCAGTTGCTCGTGTGCGGAAACGACTTGAGACTGCGCTGCCACGTTAAGCGCAAGAAGAGTAATCAGCGTGCCGGAAATAAACGCGAGCCATGCTCGAGTTATGTTCATGGGTTCACTCCACAGAACGTCGAATTCCAGTATAGGGGCGGCAGGATTACAATCACCAGTGAATATGTCAAAAACCCTGACTTTTCCCTGAAAACAGTGGTGCTCTGTTCGGAATCCAGGTGGTTCCATACGCTTATCTGGTCTATAACTGTAGACGTTGAAACGGCGTTGCCGGTTTGGATGACAACGTCAGAGAGAAGAGAATTCTTGTCAATGACAGACACTAGCGGTAGTACCAATTCCCATAATCCATTCTTGGAATCGAGAGAGCTTCGGGCGCCGGATTATCAATCTCGATTGTTGGCCTTGTTGACTCGGGATATGCCTTTGACAGAGGCGTTGGACGCGCTAATCCATTTGATCGAGCGCGAGGCGCCCGGAATGGATGCCTCCGTGTTGTTGCTGAGCGCGGACGGCAAGCGTCTTATGCACGGCGCTGCACCGAACCTGTCTGAGGCTTATGTAGAAGCCATTAATGGTGTTGAAATTGGTCAAGGCGTGGGCTCTTGCGGCACCGCGGCATTCACTAAAGAGCGCATTGTCGTTAGCGATATCGATACCGACCCGCTGTGGCAAGATTACAAAGGTTTGGCCGAAGCGGCGGGTTTGAGGGCTTGCTGGTCGCAGCCAATCTTGCAAGGGGATAAAGTCTTGGGAACCTTTGCCCTTTACTATCACGAACCTCGCGAGCCGCAACAGCGAGATCTTGATCTTATTGCCGAGGCATCCAATCTGGCCAAGGTGCTGATCGAAAAGCACCAAGCCAAGCAAAGTAACGATCTCAGTAGCCGGGTGTTTGAGAATAGCCCCATGGGCATTCTCTTGGTGGATGACGATGGCCTGATTGAGTATATCAACCCGTCCATGGTTCAGTTGGTCGGCATGAGCCGTGAACAGCTGATCGGAACCTCCGTGAAAGACCTGTATCGCGAAGCGGTGGGACAGGAAAGTTTGGATCTCATCCGCGGCGATATCCGACAGCATGGTTTTTGGCAGGGGGAAGTAGCTTTTCGTAGTCGAACTGGTGAGGTGTTCTATCAGCAGCAGGTCGTCAGTACCATGCGTCAGGATGACGGTGGGTTTCGGTATATTGTCACCGCTATTGATGTCACTCAAACGCGCATTGCCAGCGATGAATTGATGGAGAAAGAGCGACTTCTGGAACTGGCTTTAGAAGCTGCCAATATAAATTATTGGCAAATTAATTTCGAACATATGCAGTTCGATCTCAGTAGACCTGAGGCCCTCTTCCCTTTGCGTAAAGAGTTGGCACCGGCTTTTTACGAAGAGTTCTATTCGAAGCTGCATCCTGACGATTATCAGGTATTGGAACGCAGCTTCCTCAGTTACCTGAAGGGTGAAACGCGGCGCCATCGCTGTGAGTATCGCATTCTCCAGGACGACGGTTGCTACCATTGGTTGCAGTCTACCGGGAAATTTGTGGAGTTTGATAAAGAGGGTGTCCCGACGTTGTTGATCGGTTTTCATCAGGATTTCGATGAAATCAAATCACTCACCAATGAGATGCATCTCAGGGTGCAGCAACGCACCCGGGATCTGGAGTTGGCGACAGAGGCCGCCGAGGTTGCTGCAAAGAGCAAGAGTACATTTCTTGCCAACATGAGCCATGAAATTCGCACGCCCTTGAATGGAATCGTTGGTGTTACGGACCTGTTGCGGGAAACGCCACTCAACGACATGCAGCAGGATTATCTGAATACAGTAACCTTTTCGGCCAATACTCTGTTGAGCATTATTAATGACATCCTGGACATATCCAAGATCAATGAAGGCATGATGGGGCTGGAGCGCGTAGCCTTTAATTTTCACGATTTTGTTAGTGCTCTGTTGGCTTCCTATCAATCCCAGGCAGATACAGGCGTCGAGTTTTTCTCGTCTATTGATGGAGATGTACCCACCTGGTTGGCGGGGGACCCCACGCGCTTGCATCAGATTCTGGGTAATCTTCTAAGCAATGCCTTCAAGTTCACGTCACAGGGTTCTGTGGGCTTTCTCGTAAAAGTTGAATCCAGCGAAGCGTCATCGACGCAGCTGCTGTTTGAAGTTCGCGATAGTGGAATAGGTATTGCCGAAAAGGCCCAAAGCAAAATCTTTGAGAAGTTTGAACAGGCTGATCTGTCAACGACCCGAGAATATGGCGGCAGCGGACTGGGATTGAGCATCTGTAAGAAATTGGTGGACCTTTACAACGGTGAAATCTGGGTGGACAGTGAGCCGGGTGTTGGGTCATCCTTTTTTGTGCGATTGAAACTACCGGTGGCGGAAGCACCCGAGAAAGGCAATACTCAAACTATGGATAGTCAGGGCCAGATAGACGCCAGGGTATTGGTGGCCGAGGATAATCCGGTCAATCAAAAGGTAATCGCAGCGATGCTCAATAAGTTTGGTGTGGATTACGACCTCGCCCACAATGGTGAAGAAGCGTTGGCATTGGTCTGTGATGGTAGGCATTACGATATAATTTTCATGGACTGCGAAATGCCAAAAATGGATGGCTACGAATCTACTCGCAGAATTAGGCAGTGGGAGCAGGATCAACAGCGTCCTGGCGTTAGGATTTGTGCGTTAACATCTCACGCCATGGCCGAACACCGCGATCAGTGTCTGGTCGCTGGTATGGATGATCATCTGGCCAAGCCGGTTACGCTGCAATCGTTGAGGCAGGTGTTGGTTCGCAGTTTGGCATCAGCGAGCTCCTAGTCTCAGTATAAAACGGAATATCCGTAGTACCCTGTTCACTAACCAGTGCGCCACCTGATAGAGGCTATAGACGATGCGATATATCAGGCAGGCCAAACCAAACAGCGGCAGGACGAAAATTCCCAGAACCAACAGGCGGATTACCCTCACCAGTAAATAGCCGGCCAACCAGCGAAATTGCGACCGTTGTCGCCGCGGCCACAGCCAATTTAGAAACTCGCGGCAAGTGCCAAAGCAGACAGTCCCCGCGAGAAATGAAACCACCAGATACAAAAGCACATCGCTGTGCAGCCACCATACCAATCTTTGATCCAGTTCTAGCTGACGGGCTTCGTCCGGGCGATAAATTCGAACGCCGAGCAGTGTGCCGTGCAGTGCTGCTTCCATCATTGCAGCACCGGCACTATCCAATGGCTCTGCCGCGGTGTTACTGCGTATAACGATTTGATGTCTGGCCTTGGTTTGCCAGCTATAGTGCGGCGGTTGTGGAGTCATTTCAGGAAATGTTTTGTGGAATAGTTTGAGCAAGCCGTCGACTGTATTGTCCCTCAGGCCGGAAGCCATGAGTTTTTCTAATTGTCCTGCAGTTACCGGTCGGGAACCGTCAATCACGATTAACTGCATATCGTAGCGCCGGGCTTGATCTGTGAGGTGTTGCAGATTGACTTTGCCGGCGTTGACTACAAGTGTCTCGCCGCGAAGCTGCGACAGCGTTTCTTGCAGCTGGCCATAATCTATTCCTTGAATCCGCGATGTGGCAGAAGACCCCAGATCGGCGCCTGCGACGTAAACCCTATTGCGATACCACGGCGAGGCCAGATGATACAGTGCTCCCTGCAGGGATTCCCTGGTTGGCGTGGGCACGATGCCGTTGCCGCTTATAATAGCCAGCTCTGGAGACCGCTGCATTCTGAATAAGCGTTGGTTGTGGCGCAGCAGCAGGGGAATGTCTGGCGGAAGCACGGACAATTTTCGAAGGTCGTAGGGCAGGTGGGCCTTGTCGATGACCAGAAGCGGATGTTCCAGTTGCGACAGGTCGGTAATGCGCTCGCCGGTTTGTAGGGTAAAAGCCCATTCACCGTTAATACCGATGTTGAGAAATACCGGATTCGCGTCGCCACTGTTAAGACCTTCCAGTTTGAGTTTTCCCACCGATAGATCGTCAATCAGTGTTGGGTTGTCTGGAGTGTCAGCCTTCTTTGCGGCTTTACCCAAAAACGAAAGTAAACCCGCGTTGGTTGATGCTGAAAAGAAGAGCAAAAGTAGAAGTGAGGTTGTGAGTATCTGGACCGAATGTTTTGGAGTCGCGGCTGGCATGTGTCTAGCTGTACCTTTCTGTACCTTTAGCAATTCTTACGCTAGTGTTGTGCACGTTTTAACACTTGCGTAGGAATAAGTCATGGGAAGAGTTGTACTTGTGTGGTTGTCGGTGGTGCTATCGGCATTGATGTCGTTTTCGGTGTTTGCGGAAAACTTTGAGGAAGGTATCCACTATGAGACGCTGCTTCATGGTAAGAAAGCGCGCGCACCAGAAGTTCGTGAATTTTTCTCCTATTACTGTATTCACTGCTATCGCTTCGAATCCAAAGTGGAACAGATTAAAGCAGGGCTGCCCGCAGGTGTGGCTTTTGCCAAAACTCATGTTGATTTTATGCCCTACAGCAACGAGGAAATGCGCAGTGGTATTGTGAGGTCGTTTCTGGCTTTGGAAATGATGGGGCAAGAAGCCTCGATAGGGCAAAAGTTGTTTGAGCATCTTCACAAGCACGGGCAGAAGTTGGAGAGTCTCGAAGACGTCGCGGATGTGGTGGCAAAGGCTGGGGGAGATCGCCAGGAATTTTTGGCTGCGCTAGACAGCTTTCCCATAAACGTCGCAGAGCGCCTGGCAAAAGATCTGCAGCGCCGCGCTCAGCTGCGAGGTGTGCCTGCTCTAGTCGTCAATGGCAAATTCCGTATTAAGATGAGAAAAGTCAACGAACCTAAAGAACTGAATCAGTTGATCGAGTATTTACTGCAACAGTAGTTAAAGCCGTTGCGTCGAACCAATCTCCGCTGGCGAGGTCTATAACGCAGTGACTATTTATCTGTGATGTTGGACCCGCTATGAGATTGTTATTCGTTGTTATTAGTTTGCTGTCGCTTCCCGTTGCTGCTCAAGACGTAACAGTGGCACAGGCTGAAGCCATGATTAAGCAAGGCAAGAATCTGGAACAGATTCCTAAATCTGTCTGGAAACAACTGCTGACGCCGGAGCAGTTCAAAATCCTGTGGCGCGCTGGTACTGAGCGCCCTTTTACAGGCGAATTGTTGAAAGAGAAGCGCGATGGCGTCTATGTCACCGCCGGGTGCCGGATCCCAGTCTTTAGTTCCAAGCACAAGTACAAGTCAGGTACTGGCTGGCCCAGTTTTTGGGAGGCTCTGGATAAGGATAATATCGTACTGAAAGAAGACTACAGCTGGTTGGGAGTGAAGCGCATTGAGGTGCTGTCCAAGTGCGGTGAGCATCTGGGGCACGTTTTTGAAGACGGCCCCCGGCCTACAGGAAAACGCTACTGTATCAATTCAGCGGCTCTGGAGTTTGTGCCTGAAGAATAGTCAATCCTGACTATTCGAGGTAGCTGGCCTTGAAATCGGCCAGCTGGAATTGATCCAGTCCCAGCGCATCTGTCAGGTAATCATTGACGTCGCCATAGCGCTCTTCAATACCTTCGAACAGTTGGGTGATATTGTCCTGATGGACGCTGATGTAGGGGATTAGCCAGCTGCGCTCCCAGTGGGCGACTTCCGCGTCGCGCAAGTGCTGTTCCACAATGTTCAGTAGGTGTTCGTTATCGAAGTGCTCCAGCGTCAACAGGTAGTCCTGCACGATGGTGTCGCGATCCACATCCAGTGCTGAAAGAATCAGTGCTGCGGCAATACCGGTGCGATCCTTGCCTGCAGCACAGTGAAACAGACTGGCGTTGTCAGCATTGTCCAGAAGGCTTAGAAACAGGCGGCGGTAGGCTGGCGCGACATCGTCGATACAGCCCCGATAGGAACCCGTCACCAGTTGATGCGCCGATTCGGCGTTTAGGCCTCCGTTACTCAAGAACTCCCAGAACTTCGACATGCTGCCGACAAACATTTCGTAGTCGTTAGTAACCTCGGCGCGCACGGGCTGGCTCGGAGTGCGCTCTTGTTCGTCCTTGCGCCGAAAATCGTGAACTTGCGTCAAAGACAGGGCTTCAAGCTTGTCGATGTCGGCCTGGCTAAGGTCGGCGAGATGGCCGGAGCGGAAGATTTTGTTCCAGCGGACGGTCTTGCCATTGCGGCTCTGGTAGCCGCCCAGATCGCGAAAGTTGACTCCGCCTTCCAGGTCGACAACCCGATTGGGGTGTTTTAATACGTTCATGGTTATCTCGCTAAAGTAATCTCAGCAATCCGCTATCGGCGTGCTTGCTGCAGTCGCTGTATCAGTTTTTGATGAATGCCACCGAATCCGCCATTGGACATGATGACAATATGGCAGGGTGTTGTTCCCTGAGTCAGATGCATTGCGTCATCAATCAGGCTGTCGATATCGCGGCACAATTTGGCCGCGACAGGGCTGTGATTGACCACGTCCGCCAGATCCCAGTTAACATCGTCAGGCTGGTACCAGAGTACGCCATCTGCGGCCATGCAGGATTTACCAAGATTCTGCTTGTGAATGCCCATACGCATGGTGTTGGAGCGGGGTTCAATCAGGGCAATGATCTTGTCGCTGCCCACTTGGGCGCGGAGCCCTTCCAGCGTGGTAGCAATGGCTGTGGGGTGGTGCGCAAAATCGTCATAAACGCTCACCTGGTCCACTTCGCCGAGTCGTTCCATGCGACGTTTAACACCTTCGAAGCGGCTCAGGGCTTCACAGGCTGTTGCCGGTGCGACTCCAACATTGCGCGCGGCGGCAATAGCCGCGACGGCGTTGCTGACATTGTGGTTGCCGGTCATAGTCCACGACACGCTGGCCTGAACCTCGCCCTGGTAGCTGATTTCAAACTGGCTGCCATCAGGCTTCTGCAGTTGCGCGCGCCACACGGCGTTCGATTCTGTTGTGGAATCTGTATTTGTGGTTTCTATGTTGGTCCAGCAACCGCGATCAATCACGCTCTGCAAGGACGTCTCGCTCTCGGGGTAGATGATCAAGCCGTTACCCGGCACGGTGCGAACAAGGTGGTGGAACTGGGTTTGAATAGCCGCGAGATCGGCAAAAATATCCGCGTGATCAAATTCCAGATTGTTCATGATCAGCGTGCGCGGGCGGTAATGTACAAATTTGGAACGCTTATCAAAAAAGGCACTGTCGTACTCATCAGCTTCAACGACAAAGAAAGGGCTGTCGCCGAGTCGGGCTGAGGTATCAAAGTTCTTTGGCACGCCACCGATCAGGTAGCCGGGTTTCATTCCTGCGTATTCCAGAATCCAGGTCAGCATACTCGCCGTGCTGGTCTTCCCGTGGGTGCCGGAGGCCGCTAGGACCCATTTGTCCTGCAGCAGGTGCTCACACAGCCATTGTGGACCAGAGGTATAGGGGATGGTGGAGTTGAGGACGGCTTCAACGATGGGGTTGCCCCGACTCATAGCGTTGCCAATTACCACCAGGTCAGGCTCCGGGGACAACTGTGCAGGATCAAAGCCCTGGGTTAATTCAATGCCCGCCTGCTCCAGCTGCGTGCTCATAGGCGGATAGACGTTGGCATCACAGCCTGTGACGCGATGACCCAGGGCCTTGGCCAGTTGTGCCAGACTGCCCATAAAGGTGCCGCAGATCCCCAGAATATGAATGTGCATGATGTGCCTGTGAGAGTCTCAAAAACTAAGGGCATGCAGCTTATCACGCTCGGGTGAATAATGGCTGGATTTCAAGTATCATTCGCGCAAATTCACCGATCATTTTTTACACAAGGTTCTTTACCATGGCCAAGAAGAATGCCTTTTACGCTCAGTCGGGCGGGGTAACTGCGGTTATCAATGCGTCAGCCTGTGGCGTTATCGAGACAGCGCGCCAACACAAAAAGGACATCGGCAAGGTATACGCCGGTGCCAACGGTATTATTGGTGCTCTGCGCGAAGAGTTGATTGACACTAGCAAGGAGTCAGCCAAGACCATTGCTGCACTGAAGCATACTCCTTCTGGCGCTTTTGGTTCCTGCCGCTACAAGCTCAAGAGCCTCGAAGAAAATCGCGCGGAGTATGAGCGACTGATTGAGGTGTTTAAAGCGCACAACATTGGTTACTTCTTCTACAACGGCGGTGGTGATTCCGCTGATACCTGTCTCAAAATTTCCCAGCTGTCCGAGAAAATGGGCTATCCGATTCAGGCCATTCATGTTCCCAAAACTGTAGATAATGATCTGCCATTTACCGATAACTGTCCCGGTTTTGGTTCAGTGGCCAAGTACGTGGCGGTTTCTATCAAAGAAGCGGCACTGGATGTGGCATCAATGTGTGAGACCTCTACCAAGGTCTTTATCATGGAAGTCATGGGTCGTCACGCTGGTTGGATTGCCGGTGCTGGTGGTCTTGCTGCCGAGAAAGAGGGTGACGCCCCGCATATTATTTTGTTCCCGGAAATTGCCTTTAACAAAGAGAAGTTCCTGCGCAAAGTGAAAGCTACGGTTAAGAAGCATGGCTACTGCGTCATTGTTGCTTCAGAAGGTGCGCAGTACAAAGATGGAAAGTTCCTGGCCGACGCTGGCAGTGTGGATGCCTTTGGGCACACTCAGTTGGGTGGCGTGGCTCCAACTCTGGCCAATATGGTGAAGGACGAGTTGGGTTACAAGTACCACTGGGCGGTTGCCGATTATCTGCAGCGCGCGGCGCGTCATATCGCTTCGGCCACGGATGTGGAGCAAGCCTATGCAGTGGGTAAGGCCGCTGTGGAAATGGCGCTGGAAGGCAAGAATGCTGTAATGCCTGCAATTGTTCGCGGCAAAGGCAAGCGCTATAGCTGGACCATCGAAGAAGCTCCGCTGGCCAAGATCGCCAATGTGGAAAAGATGATGCCGCGCAAATACATTACTCGCGATGGCTTCGGTATCACTGATGAAGGCCGCGCCTACCTGGCACCGCTGATTCAGGGGGAAGATTACCCTCCATACAACAAAAACGGTGTGCCTCAGTACGCGCAGTTGAAAAAAGTGATGGTTGAGAAGAAGCTGAAGAAGAAGTTTAAAGCGTAACTTCGGGACACTTGCATCAACAAAAAAGGGCTCCACAAGGAGCCCTTTTTTGTTGAAAGTGCAGGGGAGGATCGATCTTAAAGATCTTCCACAAACTCACGAATCAATTTGAACAATTTGCGTGCGCTGGCCGGTGGCTTTTGCTGGCTGGCTTCTTTCTGGGCGTTGCGAATCAACTGTCGCAAGTACTGAATTTCCACTTCAGGAAACTCGTTGACAAAGGCCTGAAGGTCTTCCTTGTTACCACTGAGTAATCGATCGCGCCAGTTTTCCGCAAGGTGATTCAAGCGCACGCTGTGCTGGCCGGCGTTGAGAATCTTGTCGTGGGCTGCGCGAATATCGTCCAGCTCTGCGGTTCGCATCAGTTTGCCGATGTATTGCAGCTGACGGCGGCGGCCCTCTCGATGTTTCATGCCACGGGCTTCATTGATGGCGTCGAAGAGTTGGCCCTGCAACGGGATTTTTTGAAACTGTTTGTCGGTGAGTTCTACCAGCTTCTCGCCAAACTTTTGCAGTTCCTCCATTTCGCGTTTAATTTGGGTTCTGGATTTAACGACGGGCTCTTCATCGTCGTGGCTTGGGAAATCGTCAAAATCGGACATAATCAATTTGTTTCGAATAAGTGCTGAGTTGTGTAGGCGGCTGTATTCTGGGGTAACAGCTTAGCCGTAAAAATAGGTGGCAAGACCCAGGAAGGCAAAGAAGCCCACCACGTCGGTAACCGTGGTTAGAGCGACACTGCCCGCTAACGCTGGGTCTATGTTCATGCGCTTGAGCAGAATCGGCAACAAAGCTCCGGCGCCGGCTGCTGTGATCAGATTGATGATCATGGCGGCGGCGATAATAACCGCGATCTTGGGGTCGCCAAACCAGAGACTGGTAATTCCCGCCATCACCAGCGCCCAGAGCAAACCATTGAGCAGGCCCACTCTTAGCTCTCGCGACATTAGCCAACTGATGTTGTTGCGACCGATCTGGCCCAGCGCCATACCGCGAATCACTACTGTCAGTGTTTGACTGCCTGCAACGCCGCCCATGCTCGCCACAATGGGCATCAATACGGCCAGGGCGACTACTTTTTCAATGGTATCTTCAAAGATGTTGATGACGGCTGACGCAGTGATTGCTGTGAGCAGATTGACGCCAAGCCAAATGGCGCGGCGGGGGATGGCGCGGCGAACGGAGGCAAAGGTATCCTCGTCTTCGTCCAGGCCTGCCATGCTCATCAGAGAGTGATCGGCATCTTCGCGAATTACGTCTACGACATCGTCAATGGTAATTCGCCCCACCACTCGCTGCTCTTCGTCCACCACCGGGGCCGAGATCCAGTCGTGCAGCTCAAACAGGTTGGCCACTTCGCTGTCGCTCATTTTGACGGGAATGGCCTCCACGTCCGTCTGCATGACTTCGCGAACGGTGCTGGTGGGAGACGATGTCAGCAGCTTGGCAATGGGCAGCAGCCCCACAAATTGCCCTGTGCGGTTGACGACAATCAGGTTGTCGGTGGAGTCTGGCAGTTCATCGTGGCGTCGCAGATAGCGCAGTACAACATCCAAAGTCAGTCGAGGACGCACGGTAATGGTGTCTGTGTTCATCAGACCACCAGCGGTGTCCTCGTCGTACGACAGTACGTGTTCGACCCGCATGCGGTCCTGTTCGGTCATGGCCGCCAGAACCTGCTTGATTACCTGGTTGGGTAGCTGTTGAAGGATGTCAGCAGCGTCGTCGGTATCCAGGCCCTCGGTGATGTCCACCACTTCTTCGGCATTCATGCGCTGCAGAATTTGGGTCTGGATGTCGTAGGCCAGTTCTTGCAGTACCTCGCCTTCGGCTTCTTTGTCGATCAGTTTCCAGATCAGCCAGCGTGATGGCGATGGCGAGGATTCCAGTAGGTGGGCAATTTCTGCCGGTTGCAGGCCGTTGAGCATGCGGCGAATGGGTTTGAATGTACCGCTGTCCAGAGCGCTCTGGATTTCTCCGAGCTGGGACTGAGTCTGGCGCATTAATTCTTCGTGGGTAGACTGCATGAAGGATCGCTGAACGGAATTCCGGTAAGTGGGTGGTGGCCTTTGCTGACCCCGTTATTTTAGTCGTCGGCGTCTCAAATTGACAGGCTCGCTTTACTCCTCTTCGCCAAACCGATCTGCAATCAGGGTCGTAATAGCGAGCATTGCTTCGTCCTGGTCTTCGCCTTCCACTTCAAGGTACAGCTGGCTGCCCTGGTTGGCCGCCAGTAGCATTAGTGACATGACGCTCTTGGCGTCCACCATTTTGTCTTTGACGCCGGCTTTGATGCTGCTGCCGTAGCGAGCGGCGGTGCTGGCCAAAAGGGCGGCAGCTCGAGCGTGCAGGCCCAATTTGTTGACGATGGTGACGGTTTGGCTGAGCATCATCGGCCCCTCTTATTCTGAGTTGATCCAGCTATTGGTTCTTGTCCAACTCCCGATGGCGCAGCTGGGTGTTGGGATAGGTGGCGCTGAACTTTTTGTACAGCTGTTCGCAGAGAAATACCGAGCGATGACAGCCACCGGTGCAGCCGATGGCTACAGTCAGGTAGCTGCGATTGTTGGCGATAAAACGTGGCAGCCAGCGCTCGAGATAGTAGGCGATGTCTTGCTGCATCTGCAATACGTCGTCTTGTGCCGATAGAAAGTCGATAACGGGTTGCTCTTTTCCTGTGTACTGCCTCAGCGCCGGTTTCCAATATGGGTTGGGCAGGCAGCGTGCGTCAAATACAAAGTCGACGTCCACCGGGATGCCGCTCTTGAAACCGAACGATTGGAACTGCAGCGCCATACCGGGTGCGGTTTTTTCGGTGATCCGTTGTTTAATCAAATCGCGCAGGTCGTGCAACGTCAGGTCGCTGGTGTCGATGGTCAGATCGGCGACCCGGGAAATAGGATCCAGTAAATCGCTCTCGCGCTTGATGGCCTGCTTCAGGTCTGTGTGTTCATCGCTCAGAGGATGTTTGCGCCGGGTTTCACTGAAGCGTTTGATCAGGGTGGGGGAACGGGCGTCGAGGTAAAGAATTTCGCAGTCGAGATCCGGGTGTTGAGCCTGGGACAAAAACTCAGGAAAGCGTTGCAGTTGGTCCCAAGTGTTGCGTGCGTCGATGCTGACAGCGGAATTCTGGTCGCTGCCCTGAGTAGTAAGGGTTTTTACCAGATCGGGCAGTAGGGAGGCGGGCAGGTTGTCGATACAGTTGTAACCGGCATCTTCGAGAACGTGCAGTGCGGTACTTTTTCCTGCGCCGGATCTTCCGCTAATCACAATCAAACGCATGCTCGCTTCCTTGTATGGTTTTGGTAATGGCCAGATTTATAGCTACGGTGATGCTGCTGTATGTTGTTGGCAAGTTGCTGCCAAGTATAGCTGCTCGTTTGTTTCAGATTGACGAAGTGTTTCCAGATACTCCGTTGATATCAGCTTTTCTGCCAATGCAGAGAGTGTCTGCAGGTGTGAATCGTTGGCTTCTTCGGGGGCGATCAAAGCGAATACGATATCCACTGGTTTGCCGTCGATGGATTCAAAGTCGATAGGCTTGTTGAGCTTTAGTAACGCGCCGGTCGGGGTGATACAGTTGCGAATTCGGCAGTGCGGGATGGCTATGCCTTGCCCGAGTCCAGTTGACCCCAGTTTCTCTCTACCGATAAAACTGAGAAAAATATCATCAGCGTCGAGCGTAGGGATGTCGTCCGCAATCAGCTTGGCAATGATTTCGATGGTGCGCTTTTTACTGACACCCTCAACGCCGCACTGTGTGCGGCGAGGGTTTAGAAAGGATTGGATGTCCATGATTAACGATGATTGTGACGAATCTTCTCTTTGTGTTTAATCAACTGGCGATCCAGTTTGTCCGAAAGTTGGTCAATGGCCGTGTAGAGATCTTCTGACTCTGAATTTGCAAAGAAATCCTTGCCGGTAACGTGCACCGTGGCTTCGGCTTTCTGGACCAGCTTGTCTACCGAGAGAATGACGTTGGTGCTGGTTATTCGATCGTGGTGCCTTTCGAGCTTCTGGAACTTAGTGTTCACATAGTCCTTGATCGGATCGGTGAGTTCTACATGGTGGCCACTGATATTGATTTGCATGTGTTACTCCTTCTGCTTTTAGGAAACCACTGTCTTGCGGGCAGACCGCTCAGACGGTGGGGATTGCTGCTGCCGCAGCGCTTTCGGCCAGCGACGTCCGGCGAGAGGTTGTTATACCAGTCGCTTGCGTTCGTTGGAGGCCGGAATATTTAAAGACTCACGGTACTTGGCAATGGTGCGCCGTGCGACTTTGATGCCCTGCTCTTCCAGCAGCGCGGTAATCTTACTGTCGCTCAAGGGCTTCTTGGGGTTCTCCGCTGCAACCAGCTTTTTAATGATGGCGCGAATGGCGGTGGATGAGCACTCGCCGCCAGAGTCGGTGCTGACATGGCTGGAGAAAAAGTACTTCAGTTCCAAAATGCCCTGGGGGGTGTGCATGTATTTCTGGGTTGTGACCCGTGAGATGGTGGATTCGTGCATACCCACAGCATCAGCGATATCGTGCAGCACCAGAGGCTTCATGGCTTCTGCTCCGTGATCCAGAAATCCCTGTTGTTTTTCAACGATACAAGAGGCCACTTTCAGCAGGGTTTCGTTGCGGCTCTGCAGGCTCTTGAGGAACCAGCGAGCTTCTTGCAGATTATCGCGCAAAAAGGTGTTGTCGCTGCTGCTGTCCGCGCGCTTAACCAGCGCGGCGTAGTCGTTGTTTATGCGAATCTTGGGCGCGATATCCGGGTTGAGGTTTACCACCCAGCGATCGTCTTGTTTGCTGACAAAGACATCGGGCACCACATACTCGGTTTCACCGCTGTAAATTTGCTCGCCTGGATGAGGTGTGAGCCCTTGAATTAATTGTACTGCTTGCGCCAGACCGGCTTCTTTAAGACGGGTTCTGCGCATCAGGGTCTTGTAGTCACGGCTGCCCAGCAGGTCCAAATGCTTGGCGACAATCAGTTTGGCCTGCTCCAAAAACGGAGTGTCATTGGCGAGCTGGTTCAGCTGGATGGTGAGGCAGTCGCTTAGATCCTGAGCCGCGACGCCGATGGGATCGAATTGCTGGATGCGATGCAGTACTGCCATCAGCTCGTCTTCTTCAAAGTCTTCCAAGTCTTCGTGCAGGCCCGTTTGCAGCTCCTCAATGGTGCTGCCCAGCAGGCCAGAGGGTTCCACTGCGTCGATGATGGTCATGGCGATGGCTTTGTCGCGATCTGACATAGGTGTCAGATTGAGTTGCCACATGAGGTGTGACTGCAGCGATTCATCGGTCTGGTGACGGTTTTCAAACTGGCTGTCGTTTTCATCGGGGGCAGCCAGTCCTGTGCCAGTTGGGGCGCTCTGATAGATATCGTCCCACTGGGTATCCACTGGGAGATCTTCGGGTATGTTCTCTTGCCACTCCGGTGCATCGCTATCGGGGATAGCAGGTGTTTCCTCTATTTCGTGGGCGCTATCGCCGGTCTGAGAGGCTTCCTTGAGGTGCGTGTCGCTTGAATCGCTGTTTTTATTGCCGCTGTCCGCTGCTGTGGACTCTTCTTCATTGACTTCAAGCATTGGATTGGAATCCAGGGCTTCCTGGATTTCTTGCTGCAGATCGAGCGTCGACAGCTGCAGTAGGCGGATGGCCTGTTGCAGCTGCGGTGTCATGGTGAGCTGCTGGCCAATTTTGAGTTGTAGCGATTGTTTCATGTATACCGATACAGCAGATTTTCTGGGCGGCCCGAACGGGGCAATTTCTTTACTTCAATACCCAGAGTGTAGTCAGAGGCTAAGGCAAGAGCAATGGGAAAATAAGCAATATATATGCCGCAGTCCTCTTGACAGGCTTGAAAATTGCGGCTTCTGCTTAAAAGTTGGTCGCTCAGAGGCGGAACTGTTCGCCCAGGTAAACTTCTTTGACCTTGCTGTGGTTCATGATCAGTTCAGCATCGCCCTCGGCGATGATGTGGCCTTCGCTGACAATGTAGGCATTTTCACAGATATCGAGAGTTTCGCGAACGTTGTGGTCGGTGATCAGAACACCGATGCCGCGATCCTTGAGATGTTGGATAATCTGTTTGATATCGCTCACTGATATGGGGTCAACGCCGGCAAAGGGCTCGTCGAGTAATATGAAATCCGGGTCGGTAGCCAGGGCCCGGGCAATTTCAACCCGGCGGCGTTCGCCACCGGAAAGTGCCATGCCCAGGCTATTGTGAATGTGGGTGATGTGGAATTCCCGCAGCAGGCTATCCAGTTTTTCCATGCGCTGCTTGCGGTTAAGGTCTTTGCGGGTCTCGAGAATCCCCAATAGATTCTCCGAGACACTAAGCTTGCGAAACACCGATGCCTCTTGAGGCAGGTAGCCGATACCAGCGCGAGCGCGGCCGTGCATGGGCAGTCGGGTTATGTCCTGATCGTCTATCTGCACCTGGCCATTGTCCGCTGCCACCAGACCGGCAATCATATAAAAGCAGGTGGTTTTGCCGGCACCGTTGGGGCCCAGCAGTCCCACGACCTGACCGCTGCTGACTTGCAGTGATACATCGATAACGACCTTTCGGCCTTTGTAGCTCTTGGCCAGATTTAGAGCGCGCAGAGTCGGCATTTCAGATTATTCTCCGTTGGCCTTCTGGCGTTCAGATTTTGGGGGGATGACCATGTGAATACGCTTGGGGCGAGTGCTGCTGGTTTGCCCGGCGGCTTTGACCACAGCATCTTTCATGTCGTAGTTGATGCGCTCGCCGGTCATGGTGGTACCGTCATTTTGAACCAGTGAGGCATTCTTGATCAGGTGCAGTTTTTCTTCGGAAACCAGGTATTCAATGGTGTTGCCGGAAGCTTTGACTTCGGGTTTATTCGGCTCGGGAATCTGCTTGTACCTGGCTGGCTTTCCGGTAGCGACAATGATGCTGACCTGGTTGTCGACGCTGTGTATGACGACTTTGTCGGCCTTGATGCGCAGTGTCCCCTGATCCATCTGTACGTCGCCACGATAAGTGGTGATGCCCTGCTTTTCATCTCGCTCGGCGGTGTCTGATTGAATGTGAATAGGTTGTTCACGATCGCTGGGCAGCGCCTGCACTGAAACGGGTGCGAGAGGCAATAGGACGAGCGCAAACGCAAGTAGGCAGGCGGGCTTAAGGGGCTTCATAGGTTCCTCTGACGCGTGACAGGAGTTGAATTTTGTCCTGGTTCAACAAGGCCTTCATACCGACGGCTGAGGTGGTGGAATCCGGCGCGAGAATCATAACAGGTTTGTCGGTTTCGGCGTAATGCTGATCCGGTTTTACGACCAGTTTTGAGGTGGTCAGTTCCGAGCGACGTCCGGTTGCCGGATCAATTTGCCAGACCATAACATTGCCTTCAAATGTAATGACGCTACTGTTGGCTGTTGCGTGCCCGGTATCCGAGATGATTTTCCACGGAGGAGCGTCCTCGCGAAACAGGGTGAGTCGCGGTCGGCTGATTTCCGTGTAGTCCTTTTTTGACTGGCGTTTGGGGTGAACCTGGAAGTGCCGGACTTCATTGGCCACAAATAAATGGTTTAGCTTGCCGCTCTCGTTAAAGTGGCGACTGGTGTGATCTGTTACGATATTGTTGGGGTAAATCGACGGGAGAGTTTCCTTTTCTTCGCCTTTTTCTCCCAGTAGCGCTTGTGGCGACGTATCCCAGAAAAACACCAGTGCCAGCGTCAAGCAGGCAATGATCAGCAGCGAAATCCAGTTCTTGTTCATGGTGGCTGGAGTCTTATCTAGATAACGCCGGCGCGCAGAATGTCGTGCATATGCAGTACGCCGATGGGGTGGTGTTGATCGTCTTCAACGATCAATGCCGTAATTTTACCGTTTTCCATGTGGCCTAAGGCTTCGGCGGCAAGCAAATCCTTATGGGCGGTCTTGGGGTTGGTGGACATGACTTCGCCGATGGTGGCTTTGCCAAGATCCTTGCCTTGATCAACACAGCGTCGCAAATCACCGTCGGTAAAAACGCCGATCAGTTGATCTTCCGCATCTACGATAGTGGTCATGCCAAAACCCTTGGCCGTCATTTCCAGTAGCGCGGAGCTGATCGGGGTATCCTGGGTAACCCGAGGCACCTCGGTGTCACCGTGCATAATGTCTTCCACTTTTAGCAGCAGTCGGCGTCCCAGTGCTCCGCCCGGATGGGAGAAGGCAAAATCTTCGGCAGTAAAACCGCGAGCTTCCAGCAGTGCTACCGCTAAGGCATCGCCCATTACCAGGGTGACGGTGGTGCTCGAAGTAGGGGCCAGGTTGAGCGGACAGGCCTCACTGGCAATGCTGATGTCGAGATTGACGTCGGCCGCTTCTGCCAGGGGAGAGTTGGCCTTGCCGGTCATGCTGATCAGTGGAATGCCCATGCGCTTCAGCAGTGGTAGCAGTGTGACCACTTCGGCGGATGAGCCGGAGTTAGAAATAGCAATGACGACGTCTTCGCGAGTAATCATGCCCAGGTCGCCGTGGCTGGCCTCGCCGGGATGGACGAAGAACGAAGGCGTGCCGGTGCTGGCCAAGGTGGCGGCAATCTTATTGCCAATGTGCCCGGATTTACCCATGCCGGTGACAATAACGCGGCCCTTGCAGGCTAGGGCCAGTTCGCAGGCGTGAATAAAATCGTCGTTGATTCGAGCCTTTAGTGCCGCGACTGCGTCGGTTTCGATATCAATGGTGCGTTGTCCGGCTGCCAGCATCAGGTTTGTTTGATTGCTGGAGCTGTTCTCCTTGCTCGGGCTGTGTTGGTCGCTGGTGCTCATGTGGTATCCGTGTCGTGCTTATTGGAATAGCAGGTAATAGTAAGCAATATAGCTGGCCAGTAACAGGCAGCCGATAATGCGCCCCAGGTGAGCCTCGCCATGCTGACTGGGATCACTGTTGCGCAGTCGATAGTCAACGATAATGGCAATCGACAGTAGCAGTGTGACAGCGGCCATTGCCATAAAATCCCTGGTAAAGACGCTGCTGTCCAGCGCAAGAGGGCCAAGCAGGCCGGGAACGGCCATTACCGCCAAGATATTAAAGATGTTCGAGCCAATGATGTTGCCCAGTGCCATATCGTGATGGCCTTTGAGGGCGCTCATTACTGACGCCGCCAGTTCTGGCAGACTGGTGCCAATGGCGATTACCGTCAGGCCAATGATGAGTGGGCTGACTTCAAAGGCTTCCGCTACAGTGGTCGCCCCCCAGACTAACAACTCAGAGCTGGCAATCAGTGCGCCAAGCCCAACGGCAAACCAGAGGCTCGCGGTAGTCATGGAGTTGTCGGGAATCTCGGTGTCCTCTTCCTCTGGTGAGGGGTGGGCTTTCTTGGTGCGAATCATGAAGTACAGCAGTGGAATCAAGCTGCCTGTCAGTAACAGGCCCTCGACAAAAGTCAGATGACCATCGTAAAGGGTAAAACCAGCGGCGGCTGTTACCAGCAGCAGTATTGGAATTTCCTGGCGCAGCAGGTGTCTTTGAATAGGCATGGGGGCAATTAGTGCCGTTATCGCCAGTACCAAGCCGATATTGGCGAGGTTCGACCCCAGTGCGTTGCCAATTGCCAGTTCGCCGGCCTGCTTCAGTGATGAGCTGATGGAGACGACAATTTCCGGTGCCGAGGTGCCCAGTGAGACAATGGTCAGTCCAATCACCAGGCGACTGACGCCGAGATTGTTGGCTATGGCGGCAGAGCCGCCTACAAAGCGGTCGGCGCTCCATATCAAACCGACAAATCCGCCAAGAATGGCGATCCAGGCTAGCCAGAATTCGGGCATGAGATGTCCTCGGTAGAAAACTGTTGAATAAGAATATCTGAGGCAGGTGGCTGCTCAATGAAGGCGGCAAATGGTATATTGTAAAGCTTGGAATGTCAGTAAATTGCTGCAATTGCTAAAACAACAAATAGATAAACAAATTACTTTGGAAGGAAGTTGGCTATGAAGTCTCGGTTTTTGTTAACAACGTGCGTGACGATGCTGTTCGCTTGGATGTCCTCATGGGCTCAGGCTGAACAAACCCCTCACGAATTGGTGGAGTCTGTGACCGCCGACGTGTTGCAAGTGGTTAGAGACAATCAAGAGGTTTTGGATCAAAGCCCCAAGGAGTTCTACGCCGCGGTTAACGACGTGCTGTCTCCAGTGATTGCTTTTGACTATATCGCCCGCAGCGTGATGGGGCGCTATGCAAAGCAGGCTACCGCCGATCAGCGTCAGCGTTTCAGTCAGGTGTTCCAGTCAGACTTGATTAGCACCTACGCTAAGGGCATGGCTGCATTCGGCGATGAACGTATTGAGGTGTTGCCGCCGACTCAGGATATTGAAGGGCAGAAGCGCGTGAACGTGATTCAAAAGGTCTATACCGAAAATGGCGAAAACACCGTGTCTTACACTATGGGCTTCAGCAAAAAGACCTCTGAGTGGAAGCTGCTTAATGTTGTTATTAATGGTGTAAATCTTGGAGCAACATTCCGCTCACAGTTTGCCCAGGCTATGCAAAAAGCGGGTGATTTGGACGTGGTGATTAAGGAATGGTCAGCGCAAAGCTGATGGCATTGAAGTTATAGATGGTCACGAAGCGAGTCAAAAGGGGTTTAGCGCAGTCGCGAAAGGCCATCAGACAGTCCTGAATGATCATAAAACAATCTGGCAACAGGTGCGCTGTAAAGGCTTTTTCATTACACTGCGCGCCTGTTTTTACGACGAGACGCAATCATGCAAGCCGAACAAATCAAAGCCCTGCTGGAAAGCCATATCGAAAACGCCGAAGTTACCGTCGCGGTGGACGGAAGTCATGTCAATGTGGAAGTGGTCAGTCCGGTGTTTGAGGGTCTGAATGCTGTAAAGAAGCAACAGATGGTCTACGGAGCCCTGAGTGATCAGATTGCAGATGGCAGCATTCACGCTGTCAATATGAAAACCTATACCCCAGAACAGAAAGCCAAACTGTAAAACGGGGCGTGAGCTCTCTCCAGGATTATTCCCATGGATAAACTGATTATTAATGGCGGCAACGCCATCGACGGCGAAATCTGGATTTCCGGTTCCAAAAACTCCGGGTTACCGATTTTGGCCGCCACCCTGTTGGCAGATTCGCCCATGCGTGTCTGTAATTTGCCGCATTTGAACGATATCACCACTATGTTGGCTTTGCTGCGCTGCATGGGGGTGGGCATCACCATTGATGAAAAAATGTCGGCTGAAATCGATACGGCGGGTATTAACGACTTTACCGCGCCCTACGATTTAGTGAAGACCATGCGGGCATCGATTCTGGTGCTGGGCCCCATGTTGTCGCGCTTTGGTGAGGCCAATGTATCCTTCCCGGGTGGTTGTGCCATCGGTAGTCGCCCGGTGGACATACATTTGCGTGGCCTAGAGGCCATGGGTGCCGAGATTCAAATTGACGAGGGCTATATTCGCGCTCGCAGTAATGGTCGCCTAAAAGGTGCCCATATTTTTATGGATACAGTGACCGTTGGTGGTACTGAGAATCTGCTGATGGCTGCGGTTCTGGCAGACGG
>Ga0256829_1001046_pt1 | contig 23871 bp, 20 predicted proteins | sample 131447metaG_FD_185979 | JGI IMG/M metagenome (GOLD analysis project Ga0256829, IMG submission 185979) | Hydrothermal vent microbial communities from Lau Basin, Pacific Ocean - 131-447 | ecosystem: Environmental > Aquatic > Marine > Hydrothermal vents | place: Pacific Ocean: Lau Basin | collected...
CATCCCGGCAGGGGCCGCTCAGGACGCCGCGGGCAACGCCAACGCAGCCGCACCCCAGTTCGCCATCACCTACGACACCACCGCGCCCACGGTCGCCATCACCTCCACAGCCCCCAACCCGACCAACACCTCCCCCATCCCTATCACCGTGACCTTCAGCGAACCCGTCACCGGCTTCACCCTCACCGACCTCCAGGTTGCCAACGGCACCGCGGGGAATTTCACCGCCGTCTCGGGTTCCCAGTACACCGCCGACATCACCCCCTCCGCCGATGGGCAGGTCACGGTGGACATCCCGGCAGGGGCCGCTCAGGACGCCGCGGGCAACGCCAACGCAGCCGCACCCCAGCTCGCCATCACCTACGACACCACCGCGCTTTTCATCGCTCACACTTCCCTCCAAAGCGCTTACACCCACGGCATCCACGCGTTCACCGTCACGTTCAGCGAAGATGCCAACAACCCCCCGGGCAACACCCGCTCCAAAGACGTCACTAACCCCGCCAACTATCTCCTTGTGGAGCAGGGACAGAACGGCGCTTTTGATACCGTCTCCTGCGCGGGAGGCGCGCAGGCCGACGATGTCCCAATCACCGTGAACACCGTGACCTACGACAGCGCCACCCTCACGGCCACGGTGAACCTCAACCACGGCGCGCCCCTGCCCGACGGCACCTATCGGCTCTTCCTCTGCGGCTCCACGTCCATCACCGACCTGGCGGGCAACCCCCTCAACGGCGGCGAAGACAGCCTCTACGACTTCACCGTCCAACACCCTGCCCTCCCCAAAACCGGCTTCCCCCCGGGCATAGTGACTTCACTCCCCCGCCAACCGGAAACCAAAACCTATGCCGCCACAGGCTTGCGCCTGGACATCCCCGCCCTGCACCTCACCCTCCCCATCGTCGGCGTCCCCCTCACTCAGACCGGCTGGGATGTCTCCTGGCTGGGAAATGCCGCCGGCTGGCTGCAAGGCTCCGCCTTCCCCACCCGGCGCGGCAATACCGTCCTCACCGCGCATGTGTGGAGCGCCGAGAACACGCCGGGGCCTTTCCTCCACCTCAAAGATCTCCACTACGGCGACCACATTGAAATCCGGGCCTGGGGGCGGGTGTATGTGTATGCCGTGCAAGACACCACCCTCCTCTGGGGCCAGGCCGGCGGGCAGACCCTGTTACAGCACTCAAGCCGCGATGTGTTGACCCTGGTGACGTGTGAAGGCTACAACCCCGCCACAGGCAAGTATACCTTCCGCCGCATGGTCAGGGCCGTCCTGGTGGCCGTATGGTAGCGCGCCGAAAAACCGGAACGCAGCAGAGCCAGGCATGTCGGCCTGGCTCTTTTTGCACCTTGACTTCACCAAAGCAGCCGTGTTCCCAAAAATCTGAAGCCCTCTTCCCTACGGCCCCCAGCCTTCTACCATGCCCTCCAGCGGCAGAGGATAGGCCGCGCAGGTGAAGGGGTTGACCACAAAAGGCCGCTGTTCGGGCATGGTCTTGCCGGGCACGGGCGCGGAAGTGTTCACCACCAGCCATTGCCCATCGGGGCTCCAGGCCGTGAGGAAGGCGAGCCGCACGTCGGGGGCTACGATCAGCCGCCGCGCGCTGCCGTCGGGGTGGGCGATTAGCAGTCCCCAGGTTGTCCCTTGCAGGTCGGCAAAGGCCACCCACTTTTCGTCGGGCGAAAGCGCGGCATAGCCCGCCTTGTTGTTGAATACCAGCCCCAAGTCCTTGCGGGTGCCGTTACGCAGGTCGCGTTCCCGCAGGTGGAAGCCCGCTTCCAGCGCGGCATAAAGCACCCGCTGCCCGTCTTTGCGCCAGCCCACGGGCTCCACCGGCCCGGCGACGCCCTGCGTGACCAGCGACACCTTGCCATCCGCCAGGCGCATGACATCCATCCCCCGCCCGCGGGCAAAGAGCACCTGTTCCCCATCGGGCGACCAGACGGGGTGGTAGCCGTCGCCGGGCAGGGAGCGTGCCGTGCCGGCGGTCAGGTCGGCCAGCATCCAGCCGCCGGCGGCGCTGTAAAGCAGGCGCTCGCCGTCGGGGGAAAGCGCCGGCCACGCGCCCTCGCCAATGCGCTGCCTGGCCGAACCGTCGGGATGGGCAATGTAGAGCAGGGGCAGGTTGTGCCCTTCCTGGTAGAGGTCGGACACCATCTTGCCCGGCAACGGCGGCAGAGGCGGCGGCGAGGCCAGCAGTTCTTCCCATTTGGCCGCATCCAGGCAGACGGCGGGGGTGGGGGAAGGCCCGCCCGCCGCCGGCGTGGGCGTGGAGGCCGCCACGGGCTGGGGCGTGCCTTCGGACGACGACCAGCGCAGGCTGGCTTCCTGGGCTGGCAGGCGCACGAGAAGGCCGGAAAACTTGAGGTGGATGAGGCCCGCGGGACGCCGGGCAAATTCCACCGTGGTTTCCATCACCGCAGCCGCAGTGCCGGCGCGGGGAAGCACCGCGCCCGTCCCGCTGCCGCCGGTGGCCTGGCCCTCTTCCACTTGAAAAGCGACATCTTGCACATCAGGCGCGGTACGGAGGGTGAAGGCGTAGGCTTTATCGCCCACCGCCCGGACGCTTTCCAGCGTGACGGTGTGCCCGGCCACGGTGAAGGTCTGGTTCACCGGCCAGGTCTGACCGGGCCTGGGGTCTGCGCCGACGTCCACGGCCAACTCAACCGGCGGCTTTGCCGGCTGAAAAGCCTGCTCCTGCCAGCGGAAGGTGATGTTCACCGGGAAGGCCACGTTCTGGGCGAAAGCAACCCGCCAGTCGTAGTCCTCAAAGCCCGGCGGCGGCGGGAGCAAGGTCACCGGCTGACCGTGGGCGTCGGTCACCGTGATGCGCTCCAACATCACGAACCGCCGGCCGTCGGATTGTTGGGTTCGCCCAAAGAGCACGAAGAGGTTGCCCGTATGCACCGCCTGCACGGTGAAGGGCGGGGGATTCGCCGCCGCGGGTGTGGCCGACGGGGTGGCCGGGGGTGTGCCCGGCGCCGTGGCGGTGGGCGTGGGGAAGGGAATGGAGGTGATGGGCGCCAGGGTCAGGCTGGACGGCGCGGGGGCGAATTGCAGGGTGAACTGCCAGTGTCGCGGCGCGTCCGGCGGCAGGTTCCACAGGCAAGGGAGGTTCAGTACGACCTGCAAAACCTTTGGCGGCAACGGCGGGAAGACCAGCCGCCCGATAGCGCCGCTGCCGCCGCCCTGACGCATCGCCAGAGTTCGCCCGTCCGGCAGGCGGAGGGAGGGCGTTTCAAGGCAGGCGGGCTTCTCCGGGAAGGGCGTCGCCGGCGTCGGCCAGACGTGGTCGGAAGCCACGCTGACCCGATAGACCAGCACGGTTTTCTCCGCGTCGCCGAAGCCTTGCTCAATGCGCACGGTCACGCCTTCGCGGGTTTGCGCCGCCGGTTGGGTCAGCACGCGCAGCCCTTCGCCGGGTGCGACCACGCCCAGGCCGGGCCAGTAGCCCAGGGAACGCCCGGCGGCGTACACCACCCCGGCCAGGAGCAAGAGCAACACGACCAGCAGCAAGACGACCTGCAAGCGCAGGCGGCGTTGCGGCGTACGCTGCACCCGCGCGGCAATCTGGGGGTAAACATCGGCATCGTCGGGGATGTGCTGCCGTGCGATGGCGTCCAGAAGTTGAAAAGCGCCTCGGTTCATGGCCTTCGCTCCTCGCCCAGGATGCGGCGCAGGCGGCGGCGGGCGTTATGCAACAGACGTTTGATGGTGCCTCGGCTGACGCCAAAAGCGCGGGCCATCTCCCGCTCGCTCATGCCCAGGTAATACCGCTGCACGATCACAGCCCGCTGACGAGGGGAAAGGGCGGCCAGCGCCTCTTCGATTTGTGCCGCGAGCAGCGCCCGCTCCACTTCACTTTCCACCGTTTCGGCCTGCGTCAGCAGGGCTTCGGCTTGCTGAAGGGGCATCTGCTCCAGCGAAAAGTCGCGGCCTTCTCGCCGCACCAGGTTGAGCGTGGTGTTGACCACAATGCGGTAGAGATAAGGCGCAACGGGGCGGCCGGGGTCAAAGCGCCGGATGCCGCGGTAGAGGCGCAAAAACGCCTCTTGCACGGCATCCTCGGCCAGCGCTCGCTCGCCAGCGATGAGAAAAGCCGCCCGCAGCGCCTGCACCTGGTAGCGGCGCACCAGGGCTTCCAACCCGCGGAGGTCGCCCGCCTGCAGGCGCGCCACGGCCTCGTGATCGTCCATGCGTTTGCTCCCTGCTTCTGGCATCTCGGCCTTCTGGGTTAATTACACGGGAAACAGCGCCAGGGTTGACGCCGGAAGCCTTCTACCCCCGACATCGCAAAACATTCCCCCTTCAGTCCGGCGGCAAGCCCAGCCGGGCGCGCACCGCGGGGCGCGGCGCACCGGTTTCAGGATCCCAGCCGCGGGCTTCGTCGTAGGCGGCCAGCATCTCGTCAAAGGGAATGCGGTAGCCCGCCGCGCCGCCGTCGGACAGGGGTTCCAACAAGGGTTCGGGCAGGCGGTCGTCTTCCGGTTTCAGCCCCAGCCGCAGGTTGAGCAGCCGCTTCAGGTGCCAGGCGCGTTCCCCCACGGTCAGCAGGTCTTCCACGGTGTAATCCTCCCCCACCGCGGCGCTCACCAGGGCGGCCACATCGTCGGGCGGCACATTGGCAAAGAAGCACATCACGAGCGCGTTTTGCAGCGTGCGCCAGTCCTGGTGGCGGGCGACGTTGGCGGCCTTTTCCGCCCCCGCGTGGCGGTCGTGGAAGGCCAGGCCGAGGCGCTCTTCCACCTGGCCGATGTCGGCGAGGAAGTAGTCGGACTGGTTATGGCACGCCCCCCGCGGCGAGGTGGCATACACCAGCGCCATGCCCGACGCGCCGCGCGGGTCGTGGTAGGGCACTTCCAGGCCGCGCACCTGCACGGCTTCCTCTTCCACGCCCAGCCGCCGCGCCAGCGCCAGGCTGCCTTCGGCCAGCCACGCGCCGAAGCCTTCCCGCCGCACGGTCCGATGGATGAGTTCTTCCACCAGCGCGGCATCGCCCCAGCGCAAGCGCAGGCCGCCGGTTTCCCGCTCGGTGAGCACCCCCTGCTCAAAAAGGTGGAATGCCAGCCCCAGCGTGCCGCTCATGCTGATGACATCCAGCCCGTAGCGGTCGCACAGGGCGCTCAGGCGGGTGATGGCGGCGGGGTCGTCAATGAGCAGGTTGGGGCCAAAACCCGCCAGCGCCTCGTATTCCGGCCCCTTGCGGCGCACGCCGTCGCCCAAATCCACCACCCGGCCGCAGGCAATCACGCAGCCGTGGCAGGCCGAGGTGCCCACCAGCAGCGATTCGGCCACCGCCGCGCCGGAAACCCGCGCCGCGCCTTCCCACGCGCCGGCGCGGAAATACTTTTTCGGCATCTCGCCGAGGTAGTCAAAATAATCGGCCGCGCCCGCGGTGCCCAGCGCGTGCAGGGTCTGGGTGAGGTTATCGCTCCGCAGGGCGCGGTTGACGCGGGAACGCAGAGGCGCGTAAGCCTGCGGGTCGGCCAGGGGAACACGCCCCCGCCCGCGCACCGCGACGGCCTTCAGGCGCTTAGCCCCAAACACCGCCCCCAGGCCGGTGCGCCCGGCCAGCCGCCCGTGGTCGGTGAGCAGGGAAGCGAAGGGGATTTGCGCCTCCCCCGCGGGGCCGATGCCCAGCACACGGGCGCGCGGCTCGCCCACCGCGGCGCGCACGGCTTCCTGCAGGGCGTAAGTGTCCAGCCCCACGAGGTCGGGGGCTTCCCGCAGTTCGGCGCGGCCGTCGTGAATCCACAGGAAAGCCCAGGCCGGCGCGCGGCCGGTAATCCACAAGCCGTCATAGCCCGCGGCGCGCAGTTCCGGCCCCCAGAAACCGCCGACGTTGGATTCCGCCCAGAGGTGCGTGGCGGGCGAGCGGCCGCAGACCACGAAGCGGCCGGTGGCCGGGCCGAGGGTGCCGGTCAGCGGGCCGGTGAGGATGAGCAGCGGCGCTTCGGGAGCCAGGGGGTCGGTCTCGGCGCTCAGGGCTTCGTAGAGCAGGCGCGCCGCCAACGCCGAGCCGCCCAGGTAAGCGCGGGCAGCCTCGGGCGGCACCGCACGCGGGGCGGCTTCCCCCGTGGTGAGGTCAATCTGCAAAATCGGCTGCATCGGCGGCCTCCACGAAGGGGGCTTCCGGCAAAAGGATGGCGAGGAAGAACGCCAGCCCCACCAGCCCCATCAGCAACACCAGCGAAAGCGTCATCGAGCCGGTGGTCGGCGATTTCAAGGCGTCCATCCCGAAAATGAAGGCGATGCCCGCAATCTGCCCCATGAGCAGCAGCAGGCCGTTGGAAGTGCCTTCCGGCGCGGGGTAAGTGATTTCTGCGCCGTACTGGAAGCCAATCGGCCCCGCGCTGAGCAGGAAAAAGCCCAGCACGAAGGCCGCGGTGAGCAGCAGGCCGTAGGTGCCCGCGTAGGTCAGGCCGACCATGCCCGCCAGCGCGCCGAGCACCGCCAGCACGAGGAAGGGCTTGCGGCGGCGGTAGCGGTCGGAAAGCAGCGGCAGCACGATGGCGCCCGCAATGCCGCCGAGAATCATCAGCCCGCCGGTGATGCCCGCCTGGGTGGCCGAGAAGCCGCGCGGGCGCACAATCTCCTCAATCCAGGTGGACACCGCGTTGAACACCCCCAGGCCGATGAAGAAAATGGCGAGCAGCAACTGGAAATCGCGCTGGCGGAGCATCTGCTTCAGGCCGTCCAGCACCAGCGAGCGTTCCTCCTGGCCGGGCGGGCAGGGCGGCGTGGGCGGGCGTTCCCGCGCCAGAGCCACAAATGCCGCCGCGACGAGCAAAGCAAAGATGCCGTCGGCCAGCAGCATGGCGTGCAGGCCGAGGCGCAGGGCAAGGAAAGGCGTCGCCAGCATGCCCGCGAGGATGCCGAGGTAGATGGCCAGAGAACCCAGCCCGGCGGCAGTGGCGCGCTCATCCTGGGGGAACCAGTGCGCCGCAACGGTGGTCACCGCGTTGAGGATGAACGGCTGCCCCAGCGCAATGCCGATTTGCGCCGCCAGCACCAGGCCGAAGTTGGCCCCGGCCAGCCCGCGCAGCAGGCCAAACACGCCGGTCAGCACCGCCCCAATGCCCACCGCCAGCCGGATGCCGTAGGTATCAATGGCCCATGAGGCCGGAATGGCGGCGAAGAGATAAACGATCATGAAGACCATGGAAAGCAGCCCGATGCTCAGGTCCGAAACGCCAAAGTAGCGTGTCGCCTCGCCGGTGATAGGGGCGAAGGTGATCCAGAGCATCTGATTGGCGAGCACGGCGAGCATATACACCGCCAGCACTACCCAGCGGTAGCCGTAAACTTTGTATTCCGTCGCGGTCATGGATGACATGCCTGCCTCCTTCGGGGGAAAAACCGCAGATCGCGCAGAGGAACGCAGATTTTTTGTAACTGTTCAGCCTCAGCAAAGAGAAATCACCGATGGAAAACCACAGAAGGCACAGAAACGGCACCGAAAGCACAGAATTTTGCTCATTACCTGCCCTACCCAAATCATAGCGCTGGCAATGCAGGGCGTGTTTTCACACCGCGTTTTCCTTTGGCACCGCCGCCGCTGCGTTGACCCCGCCGCCGTCCCCTCCCCGCGTGCGGTTCAGGGGCGGACACCTGCCTTTGAAAACGCCATTTTTTGGCGTGCGGCGACGAGTCGCCGCTTTCCAAAGCGGTGCCGAGGCACCGCACTCCAAAAAACTGCCGCCAGAGGCGTTTTGCCACCACGTAGGTAATGACCATTTTTCTGTGCTTTCTGTGTTTTCCTCTCCACATCTGCGCAATCTGCGTCATCTGCGGTTTCACCGGATTTTCTTGAGAAAACACCGCCGCCCGCCAAAAGATAGCCGCGGCGTCAGTCTTCTTTCCCCACCTCCCGGCACACGCGCACGAAATCCAGCACCACCGGCACATTACGCATCATATAAGCCATGCTTCCTTTGACCTTGAGTTTGCGCGTCAGCATGGCCTGCATGGGGTCCAGACGGCCATCCAGCACCTTACGGTAGTTTTCCAGCGACGCGGTGAGCACGAAAGCGGGGTTTTTCTCCGCAGCATCCTGCAACACCGCGCTGCCGCGGCACTTCCCGTGCCATAAATCCAAATACAGCACCATGGGGGCCGCGAGTTCGCCGGAAGCATCCGGCTCAATGACGAAGGCCAGATCGCCTTCCCAGTTGCGAGCCACGCGAGCATACCGCTCGTCACGGTTCAGGCGGGCTTCCAGCGCCTTCAGCCAGGCCTCGCTGGGGAATTTCGGGGGCATGGCGTACCTCCTTCGGGGGATGCTGTACTTTATAACAAAGCCGCGCAGAAGTCAACGGCCTTCTTTGGTAAAATACCCCATCTCGCCCGCGGAGGTTGCCCATGCCCACAGCCCTGCTTTCCACCTACGACAAAACCGGTCTGGTGGATTTCGCCCGCCAACTGCACGCCCGCGGCTGGCAACTGCTCGCCAGCGGCGGCACCGCCCGCGCCCTGGAAGCCGCCGGGCTGCCTGTCACGCCCGTCAGCGCCGTCACCGGCGAACCGGAAATGCTCGACGGGCGGGTGAAGACCCTCCACCCGGCCATCCATGCCGGGATTCTGGCGCGCGACACCGAGGAAGACCGCGCCGCGGTGGCTTCCCGCGGCTGGCCGCTGATCGACATGGTGGTGGTCAACCTCTACCCCTTTGAAGAAGTCGCCGCCCGGCCGGAAACCACTTTAGCCGAAGCCGTGGAGATGATCGACATCGGCGGCGTGACGCTGCTGCGGGCCGCGGCCAAGAACTTCGCACGCGTGACCGTGCTCTGCGACCCCGCCGACTACGCCGAAGCCCTGGCACCCGCCGACCCGGCGGCCTTCCGCCTGCGGATGGCGCAGAAAGCCTTTGCCCGCACCTTAGCCTACGACGCCGCCATCCAGCGTTACCTCGCGGCGCAAAGCGAGGCCCCCCAGGCCGTGCATCTGACCCTCTTTCCCGCCAACCCGCTGCGCTACGGCGAGAACCCGCACCAAAGCGCAGCCTGCTACGCCGCCGCGCCCGACGCCGCGCCCCTGGGCGCGACCGTGCGCTATGCCGGGAAGCCCCTTTCCTATAACAACCTGCTCGACCTGGACGCCGCCTGGCGGGCGGTGCAGGCTTACGACCAACCTGCGGCGGTGGTGGTCAAGCACCTCAGCCCGTGCGGCGTGGCCGTGGGCGAAAGCGCCGCCGCGGCCCTGCCCCACGCCATCGCCAGCGACCCGGTTTCCGCCTTCGGCAGCGTGATTGCCGCCAACCGCCCGGTGGACGAAGCCTTCGTGGACGCCCTGAGCAGCCTTTTCGTGGAAGCCATCATCGCCCCCGGTTTCACGCCCGAAGCCGAAGCGCGGCTCACCCAAAAGCGCAAGCGCATCCGCCTGCTGGAACGCGCCAACGGCCTGCCCGCCCGGGAAACCGCGTACCGCAGCGTGCTGGGCGGTTTCCTGGCTCAGGAAGTGGACCACGGCGACCCGCCCGAGACCGAATGGCGGGTGGTCACGCAAAAACAGCCCACCGCAGCCGAAATGGACGCCCTGCGCTTTGCGTGGAAGGCCGTGCAGCATGTCAAATCCAACGCGGTGCTGCTGGCCCGCCCCACCGAGGGCGGCTTTGCCACCGTGGGCATCGGCGGCGGCCAGCCCAACCGGGTGGACTGCGTGCGCATTGCGGGCGAGCGGGCCGGCGAAAAGGCCGCGGGCAGCGTGCTGGCTTCCGATGCCTTCTTCCCCTTCCCCGACGGCATTGAGGAAGCCGCCAGACTCGGCGTGACCGCCGTGGTGCAGCCCGGCGGCTCAATCCGCGACCGGCAGGTCATTGAAGCCGCCGACCGCCTCGGGCTGGCGATGGTCTTCACCGGCGTGCGGCATTTTCGGCATTAGGAGGGCCGTGATGCCAGAAATTCAGACAGCCGGGAAAACCCTCCCGCCCCTCAAATTCGACGAACGCGGCCTGATTCCTGCCGTGGTGCAGGATGCCCGCACCCACCAGGTGCTCATGGTGGCCTACATGAACGAAGGGGCCCTCAAGCGCACGCTGGAAACCGGCGAAGCGCACTTCTGGTCGCGCAGCCGTCGGGAACTGTGGCACAAAGGGGCCACTTCCGGCAACATCCAAAAGGTGGTGGAAATTCGCGTGGACTGCGACGCGGACACCCTCTTGCTGCTGGTGGAACCCGCGGGGCCGGCCTGCCACACCGGCAACACCTCATGCTTCTACCGCCGCTTCCCCGCGCTCACATTCGCCCCCTGGCCGCCCACCGCCGACCGGGCGACCGGCCAACCAGCCAACCCCCAATCGTAACTGTCCAGCCTTGGAAAAACAGACCGCGGATGGCGCGGATTTCAGGTCGCCAAGAAACGGAAATGAGCGTTGGGCCTTTCAGCGTTTTTTGCCCAATCAGCCCCAATCTGTGCTCATCCGTGAAATCTGTGGATGTTTTTTTTCTGCGGAATCTGCGGTTTCTCCCTGCCGAGGCTGAACAGCCCCCAAAAAACACCATGACCCTAAACGAACTTTACGCCATCCTCCAGGAACGCCAGGCGCACCCGCGCCCGGAATCGTACACCGCCAGCCTGCTGGAAAGCGGCCTGCCGCGCATCGCCCAGAAAGTCGGCGAAGAGGCCGCCGAAGTGATCGTCGCCGCGCTGGCGCAAGACGACCGGCGCCTGACCGAAGAAATCGCCGACCTGACCTACCACGTGCTGGTGCTGATGCTGGCGCGCGGCCTGACGCCCGACGACATCGCCGCCGAACTGGAACGCCGCCACCGATGAACGTGCTGCTCTTCGACCTGGACGGCGTGCTGGTCCAGCCCCTCGGCTACCGCAAAGCCATCGAAGCCGTCTTCCGGCACTGCGTGCGCGGCTGGGGCTGGCCCGAGATGCCGCCCCCCGACGAAGAGGTCATCGCCTTCTACGAAGCCCACACCATCACCAGCGAGTGGGACATGCTCCCGCTGATGCTCGCCGCGGTGTGGGATGCGTGGGCTGCGGCCTATGGCGCACCGCCGGAAGGCGCGCTGGACGCCTCCCATCCCGACCAGCCGCCCCCGCCCCCCGATTATCGCGCCGCGGTGCTGCGGCTAAGCGACCACCTGCGCCCCGGCGCATATCCGGCCGAAACAGCCCTCGCCCGGCAGGCCCAAGGCGGGCCGGAAGCGCCCTTCCCCCACCTGCCGGCTGCCTCGCCGCTCCTCCGCCGTCTGCTGAGCCACACCCGCGACGTCGCCCGCAACCGCACCACCCGCCTGTTTCAGCAATTTGCCCTCGGCAGCGCCGCCTTCGCCGCCGCCTACGGCCTGCCCGCAGAAGTAGCAACCGCCTCCTTCCTCCGCCAGCACGACCGCCCCCTGCTGGCAAGCCAGGCCCGCGCCCGCCTGCAAACCCTGCTGAGCCGCGGGGAGGCCGTCGCCGCGGCCTACACCGCCCGCCCATCCAACCCGCCCCGCGGCGAGCCGCCCCGCCCGGGCTACTCCCCTGAAGCCGAAATGGCGCTGGAAGCCGCCCGCCTGCCCGACCTGCCCCTGATCGGCTTTGGGCGCCTGGCCTGGCTGGCCGAACACTACCGCCTGCCGCCCGAGAAAGCGCTGCTCAAACCCGCGCCTTTCCACGCCCTGGCGGCCATTTTCGCCGCCCTGCTGGACGACGAGCGTGCCGCCCTGCAACGCGCGGCCGCCTGGCTGCTGGAAAGCCGCCCCCTCACCAAGGGGCTGCCCCCGGCCATGGCCCTCTACGGCTTCGAAGACAGCGTTGCCGGGCTGCGAGGCATGGCCGCCGCAGCCGCCGCGCTGCGGGAAGCCGGTATGGAAATTGCATTCCACCCTTTCGGCATCGCCACCCAGCCCGACAAAATCGCCGCACTGCGGCGCGTCGGGGCGACAGTCATGCCTTCCATCAACCACGCGCTGGCCGCCCTGTAACCGGCATCTCAGGCCTTCTGACAGCGCCTCCGGCAAGGCGCTTTTTGTTTTTCAAAAGGCATCCTTGACGAATTTTAGGATTTATGATATTCTCCTTTTGCTTTTCACAAGGAGGACACCATGCCTAAAACTCCGGCCGCCTGCCCCATCTGCGGGGGCGCGCTGAGCATCACCGCCCTGCAATGCCGCTCATGCGGCACCACCTTCCAGGGGCACTTTGATTCCCCGCGCAACGAGAGCGTCTTCGACCGGCTGAACGCGGAGCAATTGCACTTCCTGGAAGTATTCATCCGTAACGAAGGCAAATTCTCGCGCATGGAAAAGGAAATGGGGGTTTCGTACCCTACGCTGCGCAACCGGCTGCGCGCCATCATCCGCGCCATGGGCTACCGTCCGGAAGAGGGGGAAACCCGCCCCCTCTCCCCCGCCGAGCGCCGGCGCATTTTAGACGACCTGGAAGCCGGCAAGATGTCCGTCGCAGAGGCGGCCCGGCTGCTTCAGGGCAAAGCCGAATAACCCTTCCCCCTGCCGGAGATGCCCCATGGCGACCGTACGGCTGTTTTTCGTGGCCCTGAAAAAAGAACTGCACTTGATGCGCAGTTACGGCTTCAACACCCTCGCCGAATTCGGCACCCTGGCCCTCTTCTTTGCGCTGCTCTACTTCGGCGCCCATGCGCTCGTGGGCACCCGCGGCAACTTCCAGGGAACCACCGAAGCCCTCATCCTCGGCTACTGGATTTGGGTCGGGCTGCTGACGGCCTTCAGCCAGTTCACCTGGACCATCACCACCTACGCCCAGCAAGGGCTGCTGGAACAACTGTTCATGACCCCGTGGCAATTGCAAAAAGTGCTCGCCGTAGAAGCCGCAGCCTCTTTCGTGGTCAATACCCTGATGAACCTCGGCCTGCTGTTGTTCTTCATGCTTCTCACCCGCCACTGGCTGCACCTGGAACCGCTGACCACCCTTCTCCTCTACCTCGCCACCTTGCTGCCCGCCTACGGCATCGGCTACATGCTCGCCGGACTGGCCATGCGCTTCAAAAACATCCAAAGCGTGTTCAACATCGTGCAATTCATTGTCATCCCTCTGCAGGCTCTGCCGGTAAGCACCCACCCGTGGCTCAACCTCCTCCCCTTTGCACAAGGGGTTCACATGCTGCTGGAACACACCCGTGCGGGCACCCTCTGGTGGCAATTTTCCCCGGCGCAATGGGGCATCTTGCTCGCGCAGGCCGCGGTGTACCTCGGGCTGGGGCTGGCGCTCTACCACCGCATGGAAAGCGCGGCCCGCGAACGCGGCCTGCTGGCGCATTACTGACCTGCCCACACGCCCTCGTCCCTTCCCCGCCCCTTTTTTCTGTATGGCTATACGAAACACAGAATGATGACAACCCCCGCCCTGCTGGTCGCTCACCTCTCCAAAACCTACCCTGCCAGGCCGCCCGTGGAGGCCGTGCACGATGTCTCCTTCCAGGTCGCCGAAGGTGAAATTGTGGCCCTGCTCGGCCCCAACGGCGCTGGCAAAACCACCACCGTGAAGTGCATCCTCAACCTGGTGCAGCCCACCGGCGGCCAGGTGCTGGTGTACGGCCACGACCATCACGACCTCACCCGCCTCTACCGCCGCGTCGCTGCAGTGCTGGAAGGCAACCGCAACATCTTCTGGCGGCTTACGCCCTCCCAAAACCTGGAAGTTTTCGCCGCTTACGCCGGCGTTCCCCCGCGGGAAGCCCGGGAAAGCATCCGCCGCTGGCTGGCCTTCTTCCACCTGGAAGACGCCCACACCGAAGTGCGCCACCTCTCACGCGGCAACCAGCAGAAAGTCGCCATTGCCAGCGCGCTGGTGCGCCAGACCCCCCTCATCATGCTGGACGAACCCACCCTGGGGCTGGACGTGGAAGCCAAACGGGAAATCGTGCCCATGATCCGCCGCCTGGCCCGCGCGGAGGGCAAAACCATCCTGCTGACTTCCCACCAGATGGACGTGGTGGAAACGCTGGCCGACCGGGTCATCATCATCCAGGAAGGCCGCGTCATCGCCGAAGGCACCCCCGGCGCCCTCAAGCGCCTTTTTGACGCCAAGACCTACCGGCTGGAAGTGCGGCTTCCCGGGGGGCTGCCCGCGGAGGTGCAGGCGCGCTGGCGGCTGCAGAAAACCGAAGCCGCCGATGGCCGCCACGCGTTCAGCGTCGTGCTGCCCGACCCGCAGCGCATCTACCGCCTTCTGGATGACCTGGAAGCCATCGGCGCCGAACTGCTCTCCCTCCAGCCCGACCTTCCCAACCTGGAAGAAGCCTACGTGCGCCTGGTGCAAGGCAACGGCAGCGCCTCCGCCGCCGAAAGCCCCCCGCCTCCCCCTGCCGCAGCGTAAACGGCGCTGCTTGGCCGCCCCTCACGGCCGCCACTGCAAAAACGCCTGCAGCAGCCGCCAGTTGATTTCCACATCCAGATCGTCGTGCGTGGTGAGTTCCACATCCACCGCCGGAATGCCCTGCGCCACCGCCCAATCAATCAGCTGCCCCGTATAAGGGCAGCCGATATCTTTAGGCGGAAAAGTGTAGCCGCTGGCCCGCGCCAGCCGCTCGGCCAGGGCCACCGCAGCCGGGTCGGGCGGCTGCCCCCCGGCGAAAATCGTATGCGCCGCGCTGTGGTAACTGATGAGCGCCCGAATGTGAATGCCGGGCCACTGCAGGAAATCGCGCACGGCTCGGGTTTCCGGCTCGGAAAAGGGGCGCGCCCCCGCCGAAATGGGCAGCGCATGCCAGCAGTGTGTTTTTTCCCACTCGGCCTGCCAAAAGGCCGGAAAGTTGCGGTTGAGGTCCACCCCGCGGGCATTGGCGCGGCCATAAGTTTCGCCGCGGTGGTCGGTATAACCATCCACATTGAGCACCGGCAGGATAAACAAGGACACGCCGGGCGGAATCACGGCCGGGTTAAGGCGCAGCCGCCGCATGAGAGCATCCAGCAGCGCCACCGTGTTCCACTCATAGCCGCCGTGAATGCCGCCGATGATCAGCCGCTGGTCAGGCCCGTTCCCAAAGCGAAAAACGACGATGGGGCGGCCTTCCACCGTGCGGCCGATGACCGCCGGCGCGCCAAAAGGCCAGGGGGTGGGGGTGAGGGTGGCCGCGGGCGAGGGAGACGGCGTGGGCGAAGGGAGGGGCGTGGGCAAAGGCGTTTGTGAAGGCAAAGGCGAAGGGCTCGGCCGCGGCCCGGGGGAAAGCGCCTCCGGCCGCGGCGTGTCGGCGGGGGAAGCCGCCACGGGCGCGGGCGCGCTCCCCTGCGGGGGCGTCGCCCGCCGCGCCGAATGCGGACTTGCCAGCACCCAGCCGGCTGCCAGCCCCGCCAGCAGCGCCGCCATCCCCGCCCAAAACGCCCCGCGCCGCCGGACGCGCGGCGGTGCCTGGCCGGGGGAATTCACGGCAACGGCTCCAGCCAGTAATTGTCGACATCCCCTTCGGCCGTCCAGCCCACCAGCCCGCTGCGGCGGGAGCGGATTTTCCACCACACCATGCCGCTGGCGCACGCCGGACCGCCGAGGACATCCATCGGTTCGCCCACCTGAAGCCAGCCAACTCGCGGCTTGTCAAGCCCGGGGGCGGCGCGCACCCGGTTCGGCAGCGCCGGAACGCCGGTCACGCGTGCGCCCATCCCCACATGCAGGCGCGAAGGGCGGGCCTCCGGACACGGCTGCCAGGTCTGGCCGCGCGCCTCCGGTGTGGGCGAAGGCGCCGGGAAAGGCGTGTAGGTCGGCAGCGGCGTGTAAGTGGGGAAAGGCGTCAACGTGGGCGCTACGGACGCGCCTGAAGCGCCGGTGCTCCCCTGGCCTTCCGGTGCGCCGGCAGGGCCGAAAGCCGCCGAAGGCCGCGGGGTTTGTCGGCCGCTTCCCGCCGCGCCGCGGCGCCCTGCCCATACCGCCAGCACGCCGCCAACCCCCACACACAGCAACAGCACTGCCCCAACCACCGCCACCCACAACCACGGCGGGCTGCGGCGCTCCTGTGTGCGGCCGTCATCCGGCCATTGCGGCGCGGTTTCCGCTTCGCCGCCCCATGCCTGCCATCCGGCCGCGCCGGGCGGCGGGGGCAAGGTGGCCGCAGCGCCTTCCCCACCGCCCGCCACGCCCGCCAGCGAACCCACACGCCCGGCCACCCGGGCCGGGTCGGCCCCAAAGGCCCCGCTCAACGCCACAAAGAAATCCCAGGCATTGCGGTAACGGCGGGCGGGGTCTTTTTCCAGGGCGCGCAAAATGACCCGGCTGACCTCCGGCGGCAGTTCGGGGGCGAAACGGCGCGGGTCGGGCGGGGGCATCTTGAGGTGTGCGGCGCGCAAGCGCGCCATGCGCGCCGAGGTGCTTTCTTCGGGAAAAGTGAACGGACGCCGCCCGGTCAGCAGTTCGTAAGCCATGATGCCCAGGGCATACACATCGGTCGCCGGCGTGACCCGCTCTGCCCCCATCAGTTGCTCCGGAGCCATGTACGCCATCGTGCCCGCGCCCAGCACCGTTGTGGTATCGCTTTCCGCATGGCGGGCAATGCCGAAATCCGTCAGAAACACATCGCCGGCGCCGTCAATCATCACATTGTCGGGTTTGATGTCGCAATGCACCACGCCGTGCTCTTCCTGGGCATAGGCCAGCGCGGCGCTGACCGCCCGCAACACGCCCAGCACTTCCTGCGGCGAAAGTTTTCGGCCTTCCCGCCGCCGCTTGCGGAGCACTTCGCGCAGCGTCACGCCGTCAATGTAGTTTTCCAGCAGGAACACCACGTTGCCGGCGCGGTACATGCCATAAAAACGCACAATGTTGGGATGGATGAGTTTTTGCAGCGTGGCCGCCTCGCGCCGGAAGCGTTTGAAAACGTGGGGGTTTTCCACAAATTCCGGTTTCAGCACTTTCATCGCCAACGGCACGCGGCGCTTCATATCCAGCACCCGATAGACCGTGCCCATACCTCCGGCATCCACGAAGGCTTCCACGCGGTAGCGTTCCAGCAAAACCCGACCCACCAGACTGCGCGCCATAATGGCCCTCTCTTTCAAGGCAGGCTACGCCAGGAAAACAAATTCACTCTGCCCCAGGCGCACCCGGTCGCCGCGCTTTAAAGGGGCGGCGGCTACCCGCCGGCCGTTGACGAAGGTGCCGCCCGCGCTTTCCTGGTCCTGAATGAACCACCGGCCGCGGGCATACCGCAGGCGGGCGTGTTGCCGGGAAACGAACTTGTCGGGAATGCGGACATCGCAGGCGCTGCCCCGCCCCAGCAAAATGTTCTCGCCCTGCACGGGCACGCGCTGGCCGCCGAGGGGGCCGGCGCGAAAAACGAGGGTTGCCGCCGCGCCGCCTGCCCCCGACAAAGGGAACGGTTCGGGGGGCGCGGCGGGCATGCTTTCCGGAAAAGCGGCGCTCGAAGGCTGCCCAGGCCCCGGCCCGCTGCGCCCGCCCGCGGCTGCGAGCGGCTTTTCCAACAGGCCGCCGGCCACCAGCAGGCCTCCGCCGCCCGCGATGAGCACATCGGCCAGCACCATGCCGATCAAACCGTATTGGACACGATAAGACACCCCTTGCGCGCGGCCCTTCATTTCATGCTTCACAGCCACGACCACACCCAGCGTCAGCAACAACAGCAGCCCGCCCACCGCAATCTCCGCCGCGCCGGTAATGCGGCTGTCCAGCGGGGCAATGGCTACCCAAAGCGCCACAAAAGCCAGCGCCAGAAAGAGCAAAAGCCACGCGTGGCTGTGGACGGTTTCTCCGCCGATCTGGAACCCTGCCTCCAACTGCCAGCCGCTGATATACCCGAGGGTTTCCCCGTTGCAGGAAACCAGAAACCACGGCATGAAGAAAAACAGAACCACCAGCATGGCGCCGGTGCTGCCGAGAAACCGTCCCGCACTTTTCAGCCAGCCCATGCTTGCCCTCCTCAGGTCAAAATTTTAAGCACCATGACCGTGTCCCCCATCCGGATTTCATCGTTTTCCTGCAGCGGCCTCGCCTGCCGGATCCGCTCACCGTTGACAAAAGTGCCGTTGGACGACGCGAAATCCCACAACACAAAGCGGCCGTCTTCTATCACCACTTTGGCGTGGGGGTTGGAAACCTTCAGGTCACGCAGCAACACCGTGCCCTGGCTGCGTCCCACGATGGTGCCGTGCTGCAGGCGGAAGATCTGCCCGCGGGCAGGGCCGCGTTTGACCCAAAAAATGCCCTGCAGGTCGGGCGGCGCGTGAGGCGGCGGGGCATCAAGGAGGGTATGGTCTTCCGGCTCTGCGGCCGCTGCAAAAGGGCCGCCGACGCCCTCGGTGGGCGGCGCGGCCGGATACCCGCGCTCGGGGGCCTCACCCCCCGCCTGCGCCGGAATCCGTCCGGCCTCGCGGGCGCAGTAAGGACATTCCGGCAAAGCAGCGTCATACGGCCCGTGTCGGGGGCAGAACTTTTCCATCGGCTCCTCCTCCGGCGCCTCCTCATCCCGCGGGCGTCGCCTCGGGGGTCAGCGGCGGCAGGCCGCGCATCCACGGCGGCAGGCTCTGAAAACGCTGCCACCAGCCGTCTCCCTGCGCGCACATCGTGCGGCTGACGGCAGGCAAAAGCACCACGGTGGTCGGCGAAAAACGGCGCAGCAGGTTTTCAAAAGCCGTCCATGCGCCCGCGTCCTGCCCCGGCGAGGCTTTTGGCACCTCCACGGTCTGAAAAGTTCGGAAGTCCAGGGGCTGCTGCGGCGGGGGGAGAGTGCGCCGCTCGGTGTACAGCACCTGCCGGAAACGCCCCTGCGAGGCCAGGGCGCTCCAGAAACTCTCGCGGGCGGCCACTTTCAGCAGCCCCACCCGCACCAGCAGGCCGTAGAACGTGCCGCCCGGCCCGATTTCGCCGATGCAGGCATATTGCCCGGGCGGGAGGGGGGTTGCGGAAGGCGCGGGGGTCGCGCTGGGGGGCGCGGCGGTGGTGGGCGGGGGAACGGCGGCGGCCGTGGGCGGCCGCGTCGGTGCCGCCGTGGGGGAAGGCAGAGGAGACGCGGTGGGCGTCGGCGGGCGCAGCGCGGGCGGGGCTTCCGCCGGCGGCCGGGCAGGCGGCGGAGCGGCGAAGGCGCGCCACAGCGCCACCGCGCCCATCCCCACCCCACACCCTACCAGAAAGAGCAGCGCCAGCGCCAGCCACCAGCGCCGGAAAAACCACCGCCCGGCGGACGGCGGCGCGGGGGCCACCCAGGTCTTTTCCTCAGATGGCGCCCCGGGGGAGGCCGTATCCAGAGCGTCGGGCGGCAGCAGCGGCGCGGGCGGGTGCGTGGTCGCCCAGGTTTCCAGAGGCAGCGGCTCACCGATTTCCACCAGCAAAGCGGAAATGTTATCGGCGCCGCCCGCCCGATTGGCAAAAGCGACCAGTTTTTTCACAACGGCTTCCGGCTCCCCCTCGGAAGCCATTCGGGCCAGGTCCTCTGCCGAAGCATAGCGGGTCAGCCCGTCGGAGCAAAGCAGCACCCGATCTCCCGGCTGCAAAGGGCGGGTGAAAAGATCCACTTTGGGCAGGGGGCGGCCGCCCAGGCTGCGGGTCAGGCGGTTGCGGACGCGGGCTTCCTGGGCTTCGGCTTCCGACATCAACCCCTCGCGCACCATTTCCCCCACCAGGTTGTGGTCGTGGGTGATCTGTTCGGCCGCGCCGTTGCGCAGCAGGTACGCGCGGCTGTCCCCGACATTGGCCACAATGAGGGTATCCTGCCAGACCACGGCCGCCACCATCGTGGTCGCCACCGGCCGCCCGACGGTTTCCTGCTGGCTATACGCATAGATCTCGCGGCTGGCTTCCTGCATCACCTGCGCCAGGCGCTCTGCGGGCGGCAGGTCGGCGCGGCGGTAGTACTCATAGAGCACCTTCTGCACCGCGTAGCGGCTGGCCCGCTCGCCATAGGCCGCGCCCCCCACGCCATCGGCCACCACATACAGGCAGCCGCTGGTACGCAGCGTGCGCTCGTCGGACGGCTCGAACTTGCCGATAAAATCTTCGTTGTGGGTGCGCTTCTGCCCCACGTCGGTCGCCCCCGCCGCAGATACCCGAAAAGCCTGCTTCATGGCACCTCCTCGGCCCGGCTGTTTCGCCTTCCGCAGCCGCGGCCTTGCCCGCCTGAGCGCGCAGTGGTGCCATTATACCAAAATCCGGCCGCCGTTCAGCCTTGTGAACACGACCCAGGCGCCCAAACCCAGGGCGCCGCCCCGAGGGGGAAATTTCGTATCTGTTGTAACTGCCTACGCTGTTGTGCTCTCCCTGCCTCTTGATGCACTATGCCTGTGTCATACCCCTCCCCTGGCTCCCCTCCCCGCTTGCGGGGAGGGGACGGGGGCGGGGTTCATGCAGCACAGGGCAGTGCCAAAGGAAAACGCGGTGTGAAAACACGCCCGGCATTGCCATCGCTACGATTTGGGTAGGTAATTTCTATCTGTTCAGCCTCAGCAGAAAGAAACCGCAGATTGCGCAGGAAAAACATCCACAGATTCCACGAATGAGCACAGATTGGGTCATTACCTACGTGGCGGCAAAACGCCTCCGGCGGCAGCTTTTCTTTGGCGTGCGGCGACGAGTCGCCGCTTTCCCAAGCGGTGGCCAGGCACCGCACTCCAAAAAGCGCTTGCAAAGGAAAGACTCCCCGTGTTCTCTGTATTCTCTGTGGAAGCATTGACGGGCGCAACGCTTCCGGGCAGGCAGTTACGAAATTTCACGGTTTGCAGGGACGACCGGCCGCCTTTCCGCCCAACGAACGCCCCCGCCCCACACCGCCAGCAGCCACGCGCTGCCAAAAGCCAGCCCGCCGAGCACGTCGCTGGGGTAGTGCACGCCGAGGTAAACCCGGCTGAAGGCCACCAGCAGCACCCACAGCGCGGCCAGCAGCGCCCAGGGCTTCTTCCCCACACGCCACAGCGTCAGCGCGAGGAAGCCGTAAAGCGCGGTGGCGGCAACAGTGTGCCCGCTGGGGAAACTGTAAGTGTGCACCGCCATCATGTGCGGGAAAGCCTCCGGGCGCGGGCGGGCGAAAACCTGCTTGAGCAGCGGGTTGAGGCTCACCGCGCCGAGGAAAGCCACTGCCGCTGCCCCCATCCAGCGCCTTTCCCCGCGGCGGTGCAGCCAGTAAAGCAGCGCGAGGAAGCCCACCGCGGTGAATCCCCCGCCGGTGTCGGTGATGACCAGCACCACGGCGTCCAGCCACGGGCGGCTGTGGGCATGGATGAACAGCATGACGGGCACATCCCACGGGAAGGGAACGCGCTGCGCCACGCGCGCCGCGAGGAGGGCGAAGGCGAGCAAAAAGAGGGCAGACAAAGCCCACCACCGCAGGCTGCGAGGGCGCGGCGCTGCCCGGCCGGGCGGCGGCGCGCTCACGCGCGTTCTCCGGCGGGCACCCCCGGGTGCGAAACAGCCTGCCGCCCCATCCCATACAGTGTTTCGACACTCAGGCGGGTGGCGTCTTCCTGCCCGGCCTGCGCCATGCGGGCTTTCATTTCGGCCAGCAGGCCGGCGCCCTGGGGCGAAGTCAGTGTTTCCACGATGGCGGCAATTTTGCGCGGGCGGCGGGCGTAAATGCCCGCGCCGATGCTTTCCACAAATGCAACGTTGGCCCGTTCCTGACCGGGCAAATAACCCGTCAGCACCATCGGCAGGCGGGAAGCCAGCGCCTCGCTAATGGTGCTGGGGCCGGCCTTGGTCAACAGCAGGTCGGCCGCCCGCATCCAGCGGGGCATGTCGGTAACATAGCCGAGGGTTTTCAGGTCAATGCGCCAGGGGTGATGGCTCAGTTGTGCCCTGAGCGCGGCGTTCCGTCCGGCCACGGCGACGAAAGTCGCCCGAATTTGCCGCGCGTCCATCGCCGCCAGGATCTTTCCCATCCGCCCCATGCCGTCTGCGCCGCCCATCACCAGCACCACAGGGCAGTCGGCGCACAACCCCAGGGAAGCCCGCAGAGCAGCCCGGTCGGCGCATGGGTGGGAAAAATCGGGGTGGACGGGCAGCCCCACCAGGCTTATTTTCTCCGGCGGCACGCCCAACGCCACCAGGCGGGAATACACCATAGAAGTCGGCACGAGGTAACGGTCGGCTTCCCGGGTGACCCAGAGGGCATGGGCGGTGCCCAGGTCGGTCACTAAAACCGCGAATTTGGGGCGGCGGGGCAACTGCCCCAAAATTTTTCCGATGACGCGGTTCAAGAGCGGATACACCGATACCACCAGGTCAATTTCCTGCGCCGTGACGACGTGCGCCACCCGCTTGCGCAGCATCGGCCACCAGGCGCGGGAAATCAGGCGGGCCTGCATATCGCCGTCGGTAGAGGCGTAAAGGGCGCGCCACAACTGCCCGCCGCCGCGGGTCAGCGCCGGATAGATGGCCGGAAACTTGTTCATGGGGAAGGGGGTATAGTCCTCCATGATATCCAGCAAAGCGACCGAAACCGCGTCGCCGTAGCGGCGGCGGAAGCCTTCCTGCAAGGCACGCGCCACGCTCTGGTGGCCGCCGCCGGCCTTGGCATACACAATCAAGACATTCATGGCAAACCTCTTTACCGCGTCAGTTCTTCCACCACACACCCCTTCGGGATTTTTTCCCTTTGCCTTGCGGCACCTGCGCCCACGCCCGCTTGAGGTGCGCCGTCATTGCAGCGCGGTAGGCTGCCTCGTAATGCTGCACCGTGCTGGCAAGGCTGTGGGCCAAGGCCTTCTCGCGCCCGGCAGCGCCCAGGGCTTCCCAGCGGGGGCGTTCGGCCAGCAGCCGCGCCATCAGGCGGGCGGCGTCGGCGGCGTCGCCGGGGCGGAAAAGGTAGCCGTTGACGCCGTCTTCCACCAGTTCGGGCAGCGCCTGTGCCCGCGCCGCCAGCACGGGCAGGCCGGAGGCCATTGCTTCCAGCGTGGCAATGCTCTGCAGTTCGGCCTCGCTGGGCATGACGAACACATCGGCGGCGTTGAGCAGGCCGGGCAAATCGGCAGCCGGCACATACCCCAGGAACCGGACGCGCGCGCCCAGCCGCAGGGTTTCGGCCAGCGCCTGCAGGCTTTCGGCGTGCAGGCCCTTGCCCGCGATGGCAATCTGGAAATCATCCCGCGGCAGGCGCGCCGCGGCGTGCAGGAGCACATCCAGCCGCTTCTCGCCGTCCACCCGCCCCACGAAAAGGAAAAGGGGCTTTTGCGGGTGCAGGCCGTATTTGCGGCGCATGGCTTCCCGCGGGGCAGCGGGGCGCGGGCGGAAGCGGTCGGTATCCACGCCGCAGGAAATCGGCATGACCGGCGGCACCAGGCGCTGGCGGCGCAAAATTTCGGCCGCCGTGGCCGTGGGGGCGGTGACGAAATCCAGGCGGTTATACACCCGCAGCATAGACTTCCACAGCAGGGCATCTATGGCGGGCTGCAAGGCCGGGCGCAGCCGCGGCGGCAGCGGGAAGTTCTGCGACAGGTTGGCGGGCAGAAAATGGTTGGTGCCCAGCAGCGGGATGCCCTGCCGGGCGGCTTCCCGAGCCACCCACTCGGCCAGGAAGTAGTGATCCTGAATGTGCACGACATCCGGGCGGAACCCCCGCACCACCCGGCGGGCAGCCAGCATGGGGAAGGGCGTCAAACGCACCGTGTCGTACCACGGCATACGGACGGCAGGCACGCGGCAGAGCCGCACGCCGCGCCGCGGCGCACACGCCGAGCGCCAGCCTTCAGCGGGCATCAACACCAGCACGCGGTGGCCTGCCTTCGCCAGCCCTTCGGCCAGGTGCGTGGTAAAAACCGACTGGCCGTTGGGGTCCGGCCAATAGGTTTGGGTCACGATTAAGATTTTCATATCACCTCCAAAGCGCGCGGCGCTTTACAACGCTCCGTTACGGAAAGGCCGCCACATGCACACAAAATGCGTAGCAATGGCTGCCCTGTGATGGGGAGCGCCCTCACCCCTCAAGCCGCCCCTTTCGGCTTCGCTCAGGGGGCGGCTTTCTCCCCTCT
>Ga0256829_1001047_pt1 | contig 23871 bp, 17 predicted proteins | sample 131447metaG_FD_185979 | JGI IMG/M metagenome (GOLD analysis project Ga0256829, IMG submission 185979) | Hydrothermal vent microbial communities from Lau Basin, Pacific Ocean - 131-447 | ecosystem: Environmental > Aquatic > Marine > Hydrothermal vents | place: Pacific Ocean: Lau Basin | collected...
CATCATAACCATTGGCTAGAGCATAATCAAACCCCGTTCTCAGCGCAGCCCCCTTCCCCATATTAGTTTCATGCTTAACAACAATGGCTCCAGCATTTTGTGCAATCTCAGAAGTTCTATCGCTGGAGCCGTCATCAACAACGAGAACATCCCCGTACTTCCTGGCTAAAGCAACGACTGAGCCAATCGTTAATTCTTCGTTGTATGCTGGGATTATTATGAGGGTTCTCATCCGACCACCTGCAACTCTCGTATACTAGTTGCTGGTCTCATATTCCGGATTTTTAAATATTCCCCTCCATCGTGTAACTCCCTTGTGCGTTCCGTCCTGATTGTTGATTTTAGGGTGGTTTTAATTGAATTACTTTCGGGCATTTTATACTTCTCTGTCATTTTCAAGCATCGGCCTGCCCTCCGGCCCCTTCAGCATGTACAGGACTGCAATAGCACCCAGCGTCACCGCTGAAACCGTTGCCACCTGCCCGGAAGTTCCTAGACTAACCAGTGTGCCCTTGAGTAAAGCCACCATCCCCGTGGCTATTCCTGCAAACAGTACCCCCCACGCGGATGGGATCCTCACCGTGAGGTAGAGCAGTCCCCCCGCTATTACGGCCTCAGGGGTAAAGATCCCCAGGAGGGTTAGGATTGATGGGACGATTTCCTTCCTGCCAGCCCGGAGTTTTCCCCTGAGGACATCTTCGAGGAGGAGGAGCATGGCAAGGCTTAAGGTCAGCGCCCTTGTAAGCCCGCTGTAAGAGTACAGCGAGGTAACGTCCACCCGCTGGGTGAAGTAGAGGGTGTAGATGAAGTAGGCTACCAGCCCGAGGTCGCGGCTTTTGAGTGAGGGGATAAACACGGCCAGTGCACCGACGAAGAGGAGGTAATCGTGAAGTGCTAGGGCTTCCACCAGCGTGGCTACGAGGCCTATCATCCTATCACCTTCGAAAGCTCCCTGACGTAGTCGCTCGGCCCGAGGTCTACGGTTGGAACCAGGGTGTTGAACTTCTTTATGAGGGCCTCCCTCTCCAAGTAGGCCCTGTAAAGTTTCTTCAGCGTTTCCCTATCCAGTTTCTCCGAATAGAACAGAACCGGATTGGGTGAAAGGATGATTACCCTGTGGGTGTTTCTGGCAACCGCGACGGCCCTGTAGACGTCGGAGGGGTTGCTGAGGTCGGTTATGAGTATTAAAACGGAGGGTTGCTTTACGAGGTCAAGCCCCTCGAAGACCCCCTTCGCACCCCTTCTCCCCTTCTTCAGGGGGAAGACCCTGCGTAGGAAGCTTCTTGCCTTCCCGCTCAGTTTGAGGTTCATGTCGAAGCGCAGGCTCATCTCGCCCCTACCCCACCGGAGGTTGAGCTTCCGCCTCATGGTCTCGAGCTGTCCCGGCCCCCTTCCGGCGCGTATGAACTCCGCCTTAAGCTCGTCGTATATCACCATTCCCACGTGTCTCTCCTTTAAAAGCACGGCCGCGAGCTGGAGGGCCAGGTTTGCCGCGTAGTCCACTTTGGCCTTTCTCAGCCCCTTCCTCATCTCCGATGTGTTGTCGACGAAGATGTAAACGTCGGCGTCGTCCTCGCGAATCATTTCCCTGACTATAAGCTCGCCGAGGCGCATGCTGGCCTTCCAGTCTATCCTCTTGAAGTCGTCGCCGTGCTGGTACTCCCTCAGCTCCTTTATCTCCAGCCCCTCCGTCCCGGCCAGGGGGTTCTTTTTGTACGCCTCGGCCAGTTTGATGTTCTGGTTCATCCTCGCGGCCTCTTTTATGGAATCAAGGGACGGGTAAACAGCGAGCTTCAGGGGTTCTCCAATCTTAAACGTCCCCCTGTAGAGGCCCCTCTCGTCCTCGGCCAAGACTTTCGCAGGGGGGAGTTCAAACTCACCCTTGTGGATGGGTTTAATCGCGTACGAGACCTCCACCTCATCCCCTGGGAGAAGCTCCATCCCCCCGGGAGTTCTTACCTCAAAACCCTCCGCCGCTTGGTTAACCCTTATTGAGCTTCTGCCCCCGCGGTTCCTCAGAACCAGCCGGACTTCCGCGGGCTTCCCCTCCTCCAGCCTCGTGCTCTCCAGGTGCCTCTCTCCTCTCACCAGAACCGCCACCTTAGAACGAACCATGAGGAGGTAGATTGAAACTAGTAAACCGAGGATCGCGGGGGTTACGTTGCCACTGAGGTAGCCTTCGAGCAGCAACATGAATGCGAGGACGACCAGGAAGTCCTGCCGCTTCATCCGTCACACCGGCACCTCTGTTTCTCTAACGATGTTCCCGATAACGTCCCTGGTCTTCAGCCCCTCAAGCTCGTATTCAGCCTTCAGGATGACCCTATGGGAGAGCACGGGGACGGCGGTCTTCTTCACGTCGTCTGGGATGACGTAATCCCGTCCGTCGAGGAATGCCGAGGCCTTCGCCGCGTAGAGAAGGTGCTCCCCGGCCCTTGGCGATGCACCGAAGAGGAGTCTCTCATCGGTTCTCGTCCTGGATACAAGGTTGTAAATGTACTCGATTATACCCCCGCTGACCTTCACCTCCATGGCCCTTTTTGCTAGGTCGAGCAGTTCCTCCTTTGTAACCACGGGACTTACAGCGCTAAAGTCCTCCCTGCTTTTCCTTGTTAGGAGCTGAATCTCCTCCTCCCTTGGGGGAAAGCCTATCTCTATCTTGAGCATGAACCTGTCTAGCTGTGCCTCGGGAAGGATGTACACCCCCTCGTGCTCCAGGGGGTTCATAGTCGCTATCACCATAAACGGCTCCGGCAGTTCGTGGGTGGTTCCCTCTATTGTCACCTGCCTCTCCTGCATCGCCTCAAGCAAAGCTGACTGGGTCTTCGGCTGTGCCCTGTTTATCTCATCCGCCAGGACGACGTTGGCGAAGATTGGCCCGTATTTCACCGTCCACTCCCCGGTTTTCTGGTCGTAGTAGTAGATGCCCGTTATGTCCGCCGGCAAAAGGTCGGGCGTAAGCTGTATCCTTGAAAACTTCAAACCGATGGCATTCGCGAAAGCCTTGGCTATCGTCGTTTTTGCAACTCCGGGGATTCCCTCTATTAAAACGTGACCGCTGGAGAGTAGGGCTATCGTAAGAAGCTCCACAACTTCTTCCTTTCCCACAACCGCCTTTTTAACCTCCCTTAAGATCGAGTTCATGAACTCTTTACCGTCCATTTTCACCACCCAGCTTTGACCCCGTCTGTATCTCCCTCACCATCTTCCTCAGCACCTCTCCGTCGAGGCCCTCTCCCTCCAGACTTTTAACGGTTTCCTCAATATCCTCGGTTTTCTCCCTGAAGAACTTCTTCAGGAGCTCCAGTGTCCATTCAAGCGGTTTTACCCAGACCCCACTCTCCACTATGAAGGCCAGCGCCGCGATGAAGAGGACGTAGTAAAAGACCAGCCTTTTGTTCACGGCCCTCCTTATCGTTATCGTTCCGGAGGAGTACGGGTTGAAGTCCCTGTGATGGGCCTCGTCTATCAGGTAGGGTCCCGGCATGTAGTTGAGGAGGTTCTCTATGAAACGCTCGTTTTCCCGGAAGAGGGAGTTGGTGAATACGCCGGGGTCCGAAACAAGGATGACCTTTCCCCTCCCGTATTTGACGATGTCAACGATTGCAAAGGCCCCGTATTTTCCATCGACGTAGGTGCCGTTCGGGGTGGTGACCAGGGGATTAACCGGGTTCAGGATAACCGAGGGTTTGTACATAACGAGAACGCTGACCCCACTGGAGAGGGGGGTTTTAATCTCGGCCGTTATGGGGAAGTCCCTGTTCTTTATGAACACCGGCGTTAGGGGGGGTTTGGATGAGAACCTCTCCCTTAATCCCAACCCCTTTAGTAGTTGGTTCCCGGTTCCGAAGTTGTCGGCCAGGAGGAGAGTGTTGCCCTCCTTAAGGAATTTCTTCAGGGCCTTTATCTCCCCGCTGGTGAAGGGCAGGTTAGGCCCTATTACAACGAGAGTCCCCCTGTCCCCGTCTAGACCCACGGAATCGTAGGGACCGAGTATTGGGGAGACCCCACCCTTGGAGTAGAGGAGCTTTCCGAACTCCGATGTCCCGTTCCAGCCCGTGTTGAGGACGCTGTACTGGGCGTTGCTCTTGAAGACCGGGACTGAGAGAGGCATGATAAGGAGCGCGATACCAACGACGAGGAGTATAATGTAGGCCATCCTGTTCACAGCTCATCCCCCACGAATATCGAGACTATCGTCATGGCCACGGCTTTGAGCGCCCTGAGGACTTCCCTGGCCCTCAGTTTGGTTCCGCGATAGAAAACCATCTCATGGAATCCCGTTGCTTCCCTCAGCCACTTTCCAAACGGTGCGTTTTTGAACCTTGACAGGAGTTCCCTGGGGGTAGTTGAGCGGGGAAGTCTGTAAACCCTGAGCAGTGTTCTGTAAACGACGCGGTAAGCTGATACGGGGTCCGCTGTTTCAGCCTCCTCCCAGGCTTTTTTCTGGGGAACGGTTTGGGAGGGTCCCTCCTTGGGTTTTGGTTTAACCCTTGACATAGCCCAGTACCCAAGTGCCCCGAGTGCAAGCAAAGCTACGAGCATGGCGATTCTCCTAGTGTAGGATTCAGCCCTCACGTTGAACTTCAGGGAGTTTGAGGTGCTCTCAGCGAACTCTTCATTGCCAGGGAACCGCAGGTAAACGGTATGGGTGCCCCTCTCGAGCGTTACCGTCAGGGTGAAGTTTGGGGCCACGCCCACAACGGAGGAGAGGTTCCCGTCGATGTAAACCTCAACGGGGATCATTTCCTTCGTTCCGATTATCCTACCCTCTATTTCCACAGGCCCTTCCTTTACATCCCGAGAAGCCGAGGTTATCACTATCGACAGCCTCTTCTTTGGGGGCCGGACAGCCACGGCCACAGCGGAAGGTGCATATCCCCCGTTTCCATTGAAGATAACCGTTACGTTACAGGATTTGAATGACCCTGGCAGGGAGAAACTGAAATTCCCGCTCCCGCTGGTTTCTACCGAGTAATTTTTCCCACCCACACGTATTGTTAGGGTCTCATCGGGGAGCCCCCTACCGGTGTAGCCCATCAGAACCCCAGTAATGTATCTGCCCTCTTGGTGAGCTGCTATCACCGTCGGTATTCTACGAACCCTAACCGTTAGGACGTTGGATTTGACAACTGCCGAACCGTTTAAGGCCACCGCGTACACCACGTGAATCCCCGGCTCGGTGAAGGTGTGGTTGAGGTAGAAGCTGTTTCCCTTTACCTTAGGTTCATAAGGAGCGCCATCTATGAATACTGTCACGTTGGTCAGGTTCAAACGGTAGCCGTAGAAGGAAGCGCTCTCATTTAATATGACCCGTGGGGTCTGCAGGTATATCGAGAACTCCTTTGGCCCTTCGAGTCTGTTCAGGACTTCCTCCCATTCCCTAACAAGGCTACGTAGGCCATCCAATCTGACTACCGTCTCACTTAAATTGAACCGGACTATGGTTCCATTCTTCTCCTTGAACTCCATCCTGGAAAGGGTATCGACCCTGCCGGCCATGTCATTGAGGATGCCCTTCATCTCAATCAGCGTGTTTCTGGCTTTGATATACTCCCCGGCTTTCATCTCTCCTTTGAATCGGATTTTATCTCTGTAAAATGCCATGGCGTCCTTTCCAAGATAATCAAACTGTGTCGCAACGGTTACGGAACTCCGGGGGATCCCAAAGGCGGAGTACTCCTCCACCACGTTCATTATAAGGGCCGTCTGGTTTACAAAGTCCTCCACGGTGTAACCGGTGCTCTCGTTGCCAGGGAGACCTCCAAGGACGTCGTTGAACTCCTTGAGAACCCCCTGGAAGTAGAGGTAAACCCCGTAGTCACCCATTTTTGCAGTTTTAAAGCCCTCAGAATAAACCATACCGGATGATAGGAGTAGCATGATTGTCATTAATGCAAGGAGGGCCTTCCTCATCGCTATCGTTTGACCTCCCAAGGCAAATCTTTTAAGGTTAGCGGTGGTTCCAACTCCCGGTAAAGATGGAGGCAAAGTACATCTCAAGCGCTCTACTTGCCCTGACTGGAAGCGCACTCGCGGTGATTGGTTTTATACGTGGCGAGACGGGTTATTTGAACCTTGGATTGGCAGCGCTTTTCCTCACCGCCATCGTCCTCACGTTCAAGTCTTCCTCCTACGTCAAGAAAGGATCCCTCAACATTATGATAAAATCCCAGCGGAATCTTGCCAACTCCCTCCTGGAGGGCCTTGCCCTTGAGGGAAAGAGCGTCTACCTACCTCCCTACAAGAACCTTCCAGACGGGGGTGTTTTTATACCCCTTAGGGAGGACTTCGACCTTGACCCCGCGAGGTTCGATGAAGGCTCCATCTTCGTCACGGACGTCCCCGATGAGAGGAAGATGGGCCTTCTCCTGCCGACCCTGGGAAAGGAACTCGTGGAGAAGTACGAAGAGCACCTTGAGGGGCCCCTTACAAGCATCCCCGAGGTGGAATCCGCCGCGGGATCCGTTCTGAAATCCCTCAACCTGGCCAGGAGGGTTTACATAGAGGAGGAGGGAAGCGAGATCAGGGTAATCGTGAGTCCTGACTTTGAGTGCCCACCAATAAACTGCGAGAGATTTCCCTGTCCCATCTGTGCCTCGATTTTGAGGGGAATCGCCAAGGCGAGTGGGGAAGTGATAGCGGTGGAATCCTTAGACCCGGGAAAGGCCGGCGTGGAGATAAAAGCCAGAAGAATGGGGAGAGTTGAGGAATGGATGTAGAGGACTACATGCTCCTGTTCCTGGCGGTGTGGATCCTTCTGTCGGCGATCATAGTGGGTAGTGTTGATGTTTTCCTGACCCTAACCCTCATAGGCATTCTCATCACGCTCGAGGTTGGGGGTCTCTTCCTCGATAGGGAGCAGAAGGAGGGCATGAAGCCCCTTGTTGAACTCCTGATACTGCTCTTCACCCTGATAGTCCTCAAGAAGGTCTACGAAGTGCTCTCGGGGGGAGCGTCGTGAGTGGCTCGGAACCCGAGGGAGCCTGGAAGTACTGGGACCTGCTCACTATTGTATTCCTCTCCACCCTCCTAGACCTACTGATATTCTTCTTTCCGGACAGTCTGTCCAGAAAAGCCCTTGGACTAGCCTTCGTCCTCTTCTTCCCGGGCTATGTCTTCATAACCGCCCTCTTTCCCGAGCGGAAAGAGCTTGACAACCTCGAAAGGTTGGCTTTGAGCTTCGGCCTGAGCATCGCCATTGTTCCGCTCATAGGCCTCGCCCTCAACTACACCCCCTGGGGCATCCGGCTAAACCCAATACTCGTCAGTCTGACCGTTTTCAACGTGGTCTCTGCAATGGCGGCCGTTCACCGCCGGAAGAACGCCATTAAGCCCTGGATTCCATGGGTAATCCTCGACGAGATTAAGGGTGAACTTGAATGGGAGCGCTCGAGCAAACTCGACAAGGCCCTCACGGTGGTGTTGATAGTCGCGATCGTCACTTCAATTGCCACCCTCGGCTACGTAGTGACGCATCCAAAGCCGGGAGAGCACTTCACGGAGTTCTACATCCTCGGCCCGGGCGGAAAGGCCGACAATTATCCTACCAACCTCCTTGTCGGGGAGAACGGCACGGTCATAATAGGCATAGTCAACCACGAGGGAGGGAACGTTACCTACTACGTCCAGATGTGGCTAGTAAACCTGACCTGGGACAACCGGACGAACACTACAATCATCCACGGAATGTACAGAATGCCCGGCTGGTTCAACGTTACACTGCCCAACGTTCCGGTGAACATTGAAGGAAACTGGACGCCGGAGTTCGAGAAGAACTACACCTTCAGCATCAACAAACCCGGGGAGTGGCAGCTCTGGTTCCTCCTCTTTAAAGGCAAACAGCCTAAGCTTCCTCCGGCCCCACCGGACGGAAACTACGCGGAAACCCCCGCGAGGAACCTCATCCTTGAAGCCGTGAACGGGACGATACAGAGCCTGAAGCTGAACGTTAACGTCCGTTGAGCTACCGAAAACTTTTTAAACCCTCTCTCAGTCCTAATGCCGGAAGCGCCCGGGTGGTGTAGCCCGGTCAATCATGCGGGACTCTCGATCCCGCGACCCGGGTTCAAATCCCGGCCCGGGCACCAAAACCTTTCTCGCGGGCCCGTGGCTCAGCCTGGTCAGAGCGCCCGCCTGATAAGCGGGAGGTCCGGGGTTCGAAGCCCCGCGGGCCCACCATATTTCTTGCCTCGGAACGTTTTCCTCCAAGACTGGCAATAAAGAAAAGTGCTGCTGCCTCAAAAAATGCAGATTTCTGAAAGTCGTTCTCCTCAATAAAGGCCAAAATTTGGTCGCTCACCGTGATACATACACGCCTTCTCATGTTGTTCCCTCCTCATGCACACTATCATCACAATTTTGATACTATTTGGCGGACGGTCTTATGTACATTACTCCTCTCAATGACCACACATCAAGAATACTCGACTGATACAAAGGCAAGTTTTATTTCGAGGGAGTGAGATATTGATGGTCACCTCGAGGTGGCCATGTGGATACTGTCTTACCACGTGAATTGCATATGGTCGGGGGGTTATTGCCCCCCACCAGAACTCAAAACCTCACGTACCCCAATATAGATCGCTTCGACTTGCTTGTGAGCACATACAACTTCTCCCGAGCACGAGTCATCGCAACATAAAGAACCCTCACTTCTCCATTCAGAGCCTTTCTATCCCTCTGAATCTCCCTTTCAATCTTGCGATTCACGAAATCAATGACAATGACGATATCGGCCTCTTCTCCCTTTGCAGCGTGCATCGTATCCACGTAGACCTCCTTCCCATTCCTCTTTTCCCTGAGTCCGGCCAAAACACGCTTTTCTTCCGGATCGAGGACATCAAGGTAATGGTGCTCAATGAACTTCGTGAGGGATAAAGCCGTATCAGAGCAATCTCTTGCCCTGTTATCTTCGTCATCGAGATTCTTTCCTATATTGAAACATTCTTCGACCTTGACTATGGCTTCCACAGGTGTTTTGAAGAGAGAGCGGAGCCGAATCCCTTCCTCATTCAGAGACGTCACAGCAAAGAACAACCTCATTCCAATGCTTCTTCTCTCCTCAAAGGCAATAACCTCCTCAAGAAGGTCATATAGGCTGTCATCATTCTTTATCCTCGAGACCCTGTATCCTGATTCAATGATGTACTTTTCAAGCTCCCTCGCTTGCTTGTTTGTCCGTGTAAGGACAAATACGGTCTTATTTTCGTCCATAATATCCTCAAGAACCTGCACTATCTTATCACCGGTTGTCCTGTCCATTCTGATGAGATTGGACTTTTTCAGGTACTCTGTGATGGCCTTACCTTGTTCCTCACGTGGTTCATATTCGAAGTGGGTTCCGAGCCACCGTGTAAGCATCTCTGCTTTGTTGTACACGTGCTTGGGCAGTCTATGACTTCTCTTCAACACAACAACGGTACCAGATGCCATGAACTTTCCAAACTCAGAAGAATCAGCCCCCTGGAATGAATATATCGACTGGTTTGGATCTCCAGCCGCGATAACGTAGTCAAGAAAGCCAATACTTACCAATCTCCTCACAACTGCCCATTGAAGGGGACTGAAGTCTTGGGATTCGTCCATTATCATTACCCGGGGCTCACCGCCCTCTTTCTCCAGAGATAGTGTCACAGGAGTAGTCGTGAGGAAGTACCTGAGAACTGACACATAGTCAAAAATGCCCCTCTCCTTCTTCCATGCCACATAATCCCTTATCCTTTGATATACGTCAGTCTTTTCCTGCTGTTTTATGATCTCAAGAATCTCCTCGTTGCTCTTGTCATAATAGACGTTGAAATAGTAGTTGTACCTTATCTCGGCAACGTTCGATGGATGTGAACTGAAGCGATCCCTGAAGTCGTAGCCATAGTTCATTTCCATCATCGCGGCAATAAACGGATCTCTCATAAATCTCGCAGGGGTGAGAAGCTTATTTCTCATAAGAACCTTTGTGATATAACTATGCAGGGTATGCGCATTGTAGATGCCTCTCTCTTTCAGAACCCTGACAGCAGAAGTTGTGAAGGTAAGAAAGAGAACCTCGTCGCTCGTGTAGTCCGTCCGTGTAATAACCCTATCGAAACCGTATTGCTGTACGAAGTTCTCAACATCCGGGGAAGTGTCTCCTGTGAGGTACCTGTAAAGGTGGATGAGAGCGGAGGTCTTCCCCGTTCCGGGAGGCCCCAGTATTGTTATCTGGCTATTCATGCTGCAACACTCTCCTCGACGATCTCATCAAGATCCACATACTCTTGTTCGTTCAAGTACTCATCAATGGTCCTTATGGGGGGCTTCATGGTGTTCTCTTTCTCAAGGAAGTCAAAGAACCTGTCTGAAATCAGGTAATAGAGGTATACGTGTCTTCCATTCTTCAAAGATTTGCTCCGTCTGACTTCTCTCCAAGTTTTCTTGTCAATAATCCCCATTCTGTGAAGGAACTTGGCAAGAGTTCTGGCGAATCCACGGATGTCAGATCCATACTCAAGGAGATGAGGATCAAAGTAGACTCTGTTCTCGTTTTCGGCGTAGATCATTATCCTCTTCCTGAACAGCTCATCGACACGGTCTCCGCTTATTGAATTCAGCTCGTCGATTTTCACTATCTCAAAGACCTCGGTCTCGATGATATCCAGGAAAACGTTCTTGACCTCTTCGTACTCCTCTATTACAATCTCTTTCGCGTTTCTTGTAACGAATGCATAGTAATCCAGCATTATTTTGGCGAGAATCTCGTTGAGTTTCCTCTTTTCCTGTTTGTTGAGCTTCCTGATTGAAAGCGGATCAACGATGTAAACCCCAAAATGAGCCATAAAGTCTTCATTGAGGGAATAGAACATCTTTTCCTTGTCTGTCCGCTCCTTGTTCTTGAGAACGATGGTCTCAACCTTCCCTACTGTCTCCACGGTGAATGAAACTTTATACGTTACCTTGCCACTCCTCTCATCTACCTCCTTGATTATATCAGAGGTGCGTTCAATAAGCCACTCGAGAATGTCAAAATCATTGGAGAGAACTCTCTGAGAACTTGTTACGGAGTACTCACTTGGCCTGTCCATTGTTTTTCTCATTGCCCGCTGGTAATAGGAACGGAGTACTCTGTTGAGTTCCCAGATAGTGCCTTTCCCAAGATAGCTCTTGTAGTTCTTCAGTGTCGCTGAGTACGTATCCAGAACTGCCCTCTCCCGGTCCTCCCACGGATCACTATCCTGGGTCTCAATGTACACTCTTCTCACAACTTCAAGTGTATCCTCCACCGGAATTCCTCTGTGCCAAGCAAAGGCGGCAAATCCAAGTATGAGATTGTGCCTCCTGCCCGGCATGTAGTACCTTTTCAGGACTCCCACCAAATCGTCTTTTTCCTCGCTGTTGAGCTTTGTATTACCCCTGTTATCAATGTGAAGTTCTTCCTGAGTTGTAACTCCCTCTTGAAGCTTTCTCTCAATGAGGCTTTCGAGTTCAAGCCTGTTCGTTCCAGAAACTTCAACTATCTTTGAGACTGCCTCATAGATGATTCCAGATATCTCGCGTCTGTTCACCGTCCATGCAACTCTCATAATACGCGAAGGATTGTATACGCTCTTATCTACAGCGTTCTCGACGAGATAAGAGTAGTCCAAGCCTATACTCTCCTTGAGTACCTTTTCAAACTCCTCTGCGAGTTCCCTTCCGACTTCCCTGAAAGCCGCCTGCCAGTTTCTGTCACCAACCTCAACGGGGTTCACCTTGAGGTACACATGGAATCCAAAGCCTGAGAAGACGAGCATATATCTGAAGTCGTACTTTCCAAACAGCCTCTGGACGGTCTTCTTTATTGCTTCCTTCACCGCTGATAGCTCAACCTCTGACGGCGCCCTACTATGGAAGATATCTACGTCAATGGGCAAGTTTATCACTTTGAGTATGTCATCGTTCGTAAAAGAGCCCGCCTTCTGGCCTCCCGCTGGATTTATCGTGACGTATATGCCCTTTATTTTGCGGTCTGAGCTCATCTCTTTGATAATGTGATTTGTGGCCCCTCCAATCTCCTTGATCTTGAACATTCTCCGCTTCACACTGCCATCCATTCTCAGAATCCTTACCTCGAACCAGTACTCCTGGTCTATGTCCTCATAGAGAAACTGCAAGTACCTCTTTATCATGCCGTGCAGGGCCTCCCCGTTTTCGAGGATTGCCCTGTCCTCATCACTGATGAGGCTGACGTACTTTGGCCTCATTGGTCATCACCCCCAAGAAACTCTTGGAGAAGTTCAATGTGGCTCTTGATGGTTTTTCTATCCCATTCTGTAAGCCCGCCTTCTCTGGCTATTCTGTGAAGTGCTATTGAGACGTAGTTGAGAGCAGCGGGGAGGTCTTCGTGCTTCCTATAGAACTCCTTCACGACACCATCCACGATAGCGTTTACGGCCTTTATACACCCCCTCATCTCGTCTGGGTTATCCGTGCGAACCGGGAAGATTGCTTTGAAAGAGAACTCTTCCTCTGTTTCCTTGAGAAACCGTATTCTCTCCTTGTCCTTCAAATCAAGGCCCCAGTAGGTTATGTCTTCAAGAGTAATCTCCCCACGGGCTATCTTTTTTGCCAGCTCTACCTGTGTGGTCATAAATCTCTTCGAAGCTCTTCTGAGAAGGTACTTTGTGGAGGCAGGTATGTACAGATTGTACCTACCCATCTGATTTCACCTCACTATTATGTGTGCGCACACTATATAAAAGCTTTTCGTCTCAATTTTGTGGATAAGCCCACCCAAAATTGAGGATGAAACCTGACAATAGGTCAAAATATAGTACTCATAGGGTTGATTCACAACTCACGATCCACGAGGTGGTGGGCAGTTGGAAGGACCTTCATTGATAGCGTTGAGTAGGGTCGTGAATCGTGACTCGTGAATCAAACCCCCACAAACTACTTATAAGGGAAACAAAGAAGGAGGCTTACTCCTCCTCAAGTTCTTCAACGTCAATCCCAAGCTGTCTGAAAGTCTCAAGCAGATTTTCGTACTCTGTCTGGCTCATATTCCCCTTCTCTGCCCTTATCTCGATGGTAACCTTCTCAAACTTGCTTTTCAGCAGATTCAACGCCCTCAATATGTCTCTCAGCCCTCCAGTTCCGGGGCCCAGTGTCAGGTGTAGGTGAATGGACTCTACCTGACTTCCAACGACTTCCTCTCTGCTCTTCCCCTCTGATGGCACAAGTACAGCCTGCTTATCCCTGACTGCTGGAGGCTTCCATTCCTCCACACGAGCTTCAGCTATGCTTTCAGCTGGAGCTTTCTCTTGAGCTATAGCTTGAGCTTCAGCTTTTGCTTCAGCCTCAGCCTTTGCTCTTGCCCTCAGCTCTTCACAGTACTTCCTGTTCACGATGACCTCCTTCTCGTCAAGAGTCACCGTTGGCTTTTCACCGAGGTACTCGCAGGTTACCTCCTCTCCAGTGATGTATCCCAATCCAAAGCGCCCCTCGCTTACCCCCTGCCTTATCGCGTCTATAAGCACGCTCTTGCTCTTCAAAAGTGGCATCCCTGGAGTCTTGAGGAAGCTCTCGTAGAGTGCCTTCGTCGAAACGTAGTTCTTCCCATCCAAGTACTTCATCTCAATGACCACTGGAGCCATCTTCTCGACGAGCTTACCCTCCTCCCGGAGCTTCTCATAGACGAGCTCCTCGATAGTCTTCTTGATGCCCACTGGCTTCATGCCGAGGTCAAGCTCTTCGTAGCCTCCACGAGTTGGGAGCAGTACGAGCCTGTAAAGCTCTGCTATCTTCTGAACGATGTCCTCCCTTGCTCGCTTCAGATTCTCCTTTACATCTTCCCTCTGCTCCGTAGTGAGTTCCAGAGAACCCTTCTTTGCCTTTTCGTCAATAATCTTCCAAGCAATATACCTCCTCACGAGTCTATTGAAACTGGCCCTCTCCGTTTCCCTTGGAACGAGGAAGATGAGGGTGTTCTTGTGAACTCTTTCGCTACCTCCATAAGACTGCAGAATCTGGAGAACCTTCTCCTTGTCGTACTCTGGAAGGACAACAAGCTTCAAACTCGGGTCACTATCTGGAACGTCCACAGGTTTACTCGGCCACAGATAGATCTTGAAGTACCTCCCCTTGAGCTGGCCCTTCAGAAGTTCGTGCTCAACCTCCCGTATCTGCTCCTCGCTCACGTTATTCATCTCGTCCACAACGAGCTTGTTGAGGCTCGGCTCGAGGCTGAAGAAGTACCGACCATCGCGATAGTGGAGGTAGAGGAGGTTGTCCTTGAGGTAGAGGATGGCGTCTCCCACTATACTGCTCGAGTACCTTGTATCGGCACAGGAGAGCTTTATCTCCTTCGTAGTGGCCCCTTTCACGTCGCCACCTGAAAAGGAGTACATGAAGATGACGGTTGCCGCTCTCGTCCCCACGCGATAGTGCTCATAGGATTCACCGAGCATCCTGTCCACTCGCTTTGCACCCGAGTTGGGCGAGAGAACGTCCGCATCAAGGACGGAATAGTACCTGCTCTCTCCGATGATGTCTATGAGCTCGTCTCTGAGCGTCTTGACACTCAAGTCGAAGTCAGAGAGCCTGATGAAGGGCACATCCCTTCCGATGAGCGAGTGAACCACTATGGAGAGAAGTCTCAGCACACCCCTCGTCCTCTGGAACTTCGGTAGACTGCCCCAGCGGTGGTAGAGAACATCAATGACTTCCGGCTGGAAGGGATAGCTTCTGAGGAACCTCTGGCGGTACTGATAGGCGTTGAGGCCCTCCGGGATGAGGCCTTCCTTCTCAAGGTACTCAACCACACGCTTCACGATGGCCTCCATCTCGGTCTCATCAATCCTCTTGAAAAGCCTCTTCCTGATGACGTCGTGGACTTCCTCTTCCTGTACCGGGGTGAACACCTTCTGAGAGCGTCCTGCTATCTTTTGGAGCTTCTGAAAGTACTCTTCAGCCTTCTCGGAATAGTGTTCGAGAATGCTGGACGGGAGGGTCATGACAAGAAGAACCCTATCGGTGGATTTCACGACCTCGGTGAGCTCGTGGATGAAGGCCAGCGTCTGATCCGCAAGGGTGGTCTCTCCAACCGTTACCCCCGCGGCTTTTACCATGTACTCCAGAAGTTCATCAACGAGAATCAGTACTGGCGCCTTCTCCTCGAGGAGCTCTGATAGCTTTATCTTCCCTGGGGCAACGTTGCCCTTGAGGCGGTTTGCACTGCCGGTAAGCTGACGCTCAAGTTCTTCCCAGAGGATAACCTCCCTCGCGTCAAAGGCGGTTCCATCGAGAACAACTACATTCGCGTCCCACTCACGGGCCTTGTGGTAGAGCGCTATAAGCGAGTGTGTCTTACCACCACCAAAGGGCGTCTGGAGCTGTATCACAGCATCCCCAACGCCTTCGAGGAGCCTCTTCCTTGCTATGTCAAGGAGAGCACTCAACCCGCTCGTTATGTACGTCCTCTCCCAGAAGAGCTCAGGGTTCCTATAGTCCTCAGGCCCCTTGTTCTGGTAAACGCTCCAAAGGTCAGCGGCGAAAGTATCGAGGGTGAACCTTCCCTCCTTTATGTCATCGTGGGGAATGGCGATCTGGTAAAACGGCTTCAGCTCCATGGTTACACCTCCGAACCATATACTCTCAGGAGTATTTGGGCTTTCCGGTTGCTTACCCATCATCCGACCCAAAGAGACCCTTGAGTTTATCCACAAGGTCCGTTTTGTTCCCTATGAGCCCCTTGGTCTTGTTTTCAAGCATCTCTCCAAGAGAACTCACTTGAGCCTGAACCCAGTCTGGATTGTCAACGTTCGAAATAAGCTCCTCTACCATCTTTGGATTGTCTCCAAAGGCCTCAAAGTACTTGTTTATGAGTCCCCGACTCTCCCAGTGCATCGTGCTCATGACGACCTTGAGAGCGGTGCTGCCCCCATAGCGGTATATCACGTGGAAGAGGCGGGTCTTCCAGAGGAGATTGCCTACAATCTTGTACGAAACCTTGTACGCAACGTTCTCCTTCATGAAGATGAGTTCCAGTCCCACTACAAAGAGCCTCTCGTAGAAAGCTGAGTAGGTGTCCCTATCTCCGGGGATTACTTGCCCTGCTGCTATGATGAGTCGGTTGTAATCACGGGCAAACGAACACATCATAAACATATCCTCGACCTGTGAGGGCTTGAGGGCGTTTTTGAGCTTCCTGATTTCCCTGTCATTCAAATAAGGCAGTTCAATCCCGTAATCCTTTGATAAGCCCTCTGCAAGATTTTTGTACTTGTGGAGGGCCACAGTAAGGTTTGAGACCTCTTCGCTGTACGCAGTGAGGTTCTGGTATCCCGAGAGATTTCCGCATTCGGGGAGAATGGGCAGGGACGCGATAGATGCGGCCAAAGCAATCGTAACGTTGTCGTAACTGTACGTGGATATGCTCTCCCATAAGCTCTGGGTGAAGTTCTGAAGACCTACTTCGATCCAGAGAGCGTCTTCTTGGCTCAAGTTGGGCGGTTCGGCTTCTCCTGACGTTACATGGACTTGTTCCCTGGACTCGCCAGAAAAGACGCTTGCAGAAGTACTCTCCACGGTATTGGCTGGAACCAAGACGCTGGAATCACTTGAGAAGTTCAGAGGGATTGCCATTTTCTCTTCGGATGTTGCTCCGTGCTGAAAGAGCCCCCACTGTCCAACTGTTGTGACGAGCATCAGTACTATAAACCCAACGGCAAAACCCATTGTTCCTCTCAGAGGATACTCACCCTTCTTGTGTTACGCTCTGCCTCCAATAAAAAGCTTTTCTGTTCGTTTCGTACTTCGTACTGTCTGGCCTTTTGAGGGAATCATTTATAAGGGACTGCATCGGAATGGTAAACAGTGGGAAACCATGGAATCTCTTCAGAGCGGGAGATGCCATTGGGCACTTCCTGAAGTCGTGATCGACAAGTACAGCGATGATCTGCTTATGGGGGTACTTGACGCTATAGACCCTTATTTCTCTGCCATCTCATACGTGAGGAAGAAGCATCAGACTCACAGATTCAGGGCACTCCTGCGCCTGAGATGGCTTCTGGACGAGAAGCGAGACGTCCTCATCTCCAGAATAACCGAGGTACTGCCCAGCGAAGCGAGTAGGATGCACTACCTCAAGGCCCAATCCGAAGTACTGAAGATATTTGAGGAAGAGCTCGCGGATGTGATGGACGAGATAGACGAACTCATGCATATCCTCAATGAGAGAGAGCTCAAGAACTCCATAAGAACCGACATCAGAAGGCAGATAGGGCTTTTGAACTCCATGAGGGAGAGCATCCTTGAAATAGCCTCCGATCCGGAGATGCCGGATGAAGAGTTCGAGAAGTACATGACGCTCGACCAGGGAATAGCGCTCCTCATCAAGCTCTATGAGAAGATGCTGGAAGACTGGAAGAATCCGGAGCTGTCAATCTACATTCTTATGCTCAGCCTCAGGATACTTGCGATACTCAACGGCAAGCTCGAACACCTTCCCCTCCTCAGGAAGGACATAGTCGAGATGGTTCCCGAGCTTGAAAGGGATGCCAGTCCGGAGGAAATCGAGGAACTCATCAAACTGGTGGGGAAGGAATGGCCAACTTCGTCGACACCAACATCGTAGTGGCCAAAGTCGTCGATACTGACCCCAACCATAAACTTGTTGAGGAGTTCTTCAAGGACAGTCGAATGGACATAATGGAGTCCGTTTACCAAGAGCTCCGACAGACGTTCTATGAAAAAGCCTTCAGTGCCCTCACAAAGCTCAAGAAGGCCATAAGCAAAGCGAACAAGATGGAGTTCTCAAGCGAAGAGGAGGAAATAAGGGCCATCAGAGAGCTCACGATCCAAATCTGCCGGGAAACCGAGCCTCAAATTCTCAACTTCTGCGAGTACATTGTAAAAGTCGCCGAGGAGAGGGGCCTTCTTCTCGTCAGAAAGCGGGTGAAGCTCCTCAGGGAGATGAACGACTTCATAATCGAGCAGATGTCAAAGATAGACAGACTCAGCGGTACCCACAGGATTATAAGGTTACAGACGGAAGAGCTTGAATCCGCGATAGACGTCTACGACAGGGTAAGGGAGAGATTCAAGGACGACTACGATGCCCTCATCTTCAGCGAGGCAGTGATGTTCTCGGCCAAGACAGACAAACCTTGTACCCTCTACACCCTCGATAGAAACTTTGCACGAACCGCCCGGAAAGTCCTTGAGGAACTGAGAGGGGAGAACCCGGAGATAAAGCTCCAGGTGGTATACCTCCCCAATGAAATTGAAAAGAAAGCCGAATAGGGCGTTCAGCCCTTTATGAACCTCTCAATCGTCTCCTGCTTTCCGGACTCATCTTCTCCGTTGAAGACCGAGTAGTCGCCCTTTTCAATGGCCCTCCTTATGTGCTCCCTGCCCGCGAGGAAGCCGTCGAGAAGCTTCTTCTCCTTGCTGTCCTTCGGGAGAACCTCGCTGATGACTTGGGCCACCTTGTAGAAGACGTCCTTCTCGCCCCAGCCGGTCTCGGCGAGCAGGCCGATCATCTCCCTCTTCCTGTTGGCCTGCCAGAGGAGCAGAGCCGCGTGGAGAACGTCTATCAAATCCCTGCCCTTTATCTCCTTGAGCTTCCTGTCCTGCGGGCCGAGAACGCGGATGAACTCCTTCTCCTTCACGATGAACCCTTTGTTCCACTCCCGCTCGAGGTCGAGGCCGACTGAGGTTGCGAGCTTCCTCGCCTCGTCGAAGGCCACCTTCGCCTCGCCGTACGTCCAGCGCCAGAGCACGTAGAACTTCGCGAGTGGTGAGAGCTCAGCGGAGATGTCCTCCCTGAGAACCTGCCTTATCGCGTAGTCGCTGACTATATCGCGTACAAGCTGGAGCAACCTGTCACCCCTTATCTCGTTGCCCTCGTAGTCGAGCACTTTCTCGTACTTGCCGAAGACCTCAATGGCCGAGCCTATGGCCGAGATGAAGAAGTCGGCACCGCTTATGCCCTCGCGCCAGAGCTGGTCGAGCTTCTTCTCAAGGGTCTCCCTGAGCTCCCTCTTGACCTCGTCGAACCAGCCGACTCCCTGCTTCTCCACTTTGCGAGCGACGATGTAGATTGAGGAGGCGAGGGCTGCGGACTCCTTTGCTATAAGCCTGTTTGCCATCTCCGTATGAATAGGCCACGAAGCGGTTGGGACGAGACCTGAGTCAAGGAGTGAGTTTATGAGCGTCTCCCATCCTTCAGTCGTCTTGTGTGCGTAAACGAGCACGAGGATTCCGCCAGGTTTGAGGACGCGGTGGATTTCCTTGAGCGCTTGTTTCATGTTCTCTTCAAAGTACCTTTTTGAACCATCTTTTCCTCCAAATCTGTTTGGATCAGCAACAAGCTCTTTGGTCTTTGGAGTGAGGGGTGTAATGAAAAGCTCCGGGTAGAGGTCTCCAACTGTACGCTTGAGCCAGACATAGAAGAAATCAGACAGTACTGAATAATTTACATTGTCATAGTATGGTGGGTCAGTGAAGATAGCATCGAAGTAGTTGGCCGGGAAGGATAATGAGGTTGCTGATCCCTGGAGCACTTTTGAGGGGAACTCTGATGACTGGGAGCAATGGGCAATAACGTTCACAACGTATTCAAGCCCCGTGTTCCACCCTCCACTCGCCTCAGAGAACGCCTGGAGTTCGATATAATCCCAGAGCATTGGGAGAGAGTTCTTTCCAAGGGGATACTCGATAGTTTCACGAGTAACGTGCCACCGAGAAAGTGTTGTTGAACGGGCCAAGAACTTGTCGAATGCTATTGCCAGATAAGTCACCACGGCCTTCGCGTACTCCTCGTCATAGCCTTCCTTGAGCATCCTCTCGTACGCCTTCCTCACCTTCTCGGCGAAGATTATCAGAGCGAGCTTCTGCCTGTCGTTGAAGATATCCCCCCATTTTGGCATTCCATACATAGGCATTCTGTCCACTTCATGGCACTTCTTCAGGATTTCTTCGTCCGGTACGGGGTCAATCCCCCACTCCTCCATCAGCTTTGCTCTCTTCTCCTCCAGATAGCGCTTTGCCTCCTCGTAGGCCCTGATGTCTTTTTCAGTTGGAAGGCGGTAGATTTTGCCTCTCTTCTCCGGGTGGTACAGGACAACGGCCACAATCCTCTGCCCGGCCTTGCCCTCGCGGAAGAGCTTTCTCGTGGTGTTCGCGTCGTGGGTCATGCCGCAGACTGGACAGGTGGCCTTTGCTCCCTTTACCGTTCCCTTCGAGGGGTCAAAATCGCTTGGCATCGGCTCGTAGCCGTCGCCAACTATCTTGAACTTGACTTCCTTGCCCTCGACGTAGGGATAGAGGGCCACCTTCTTGTTGTTCTTCTTCGCCAGCCAGAACTGCCTCATCAGTGGTATCTCCGCCCCGCAGGCCGGGTTCTGGCACGTTATCGTTCTCGCCCAGATGTAGCCGACCGGGATGTAGCCGTCTTCATCCACCGGGTAGAAGCGTTCAAGCTCCTTCTTTGCCTCCTGGAGAACCCACTCGCCCCACTTCTTCACGTCCCTCACGAGGTCGTAGTCCTTCCCTTCACTCTTCTCTCCAGCTATCCACTCGTCGAGCGCTCCCTTCTTCTTTTTCCCGTACTTCTGGGGGTACTCAAGGACTGCCTTGAGGATGAGAACTGCAACAGGGTTGTAGTCAACCGCGTACGTCTCAAGGCCGAGGCGCAGTGCCTCAAGCGGTATCGAGCCTCCCCCAGCAAAGGGATCAAGTACTCTTGGCCTCTCCTGGTTTGGGTCATCGCGTATCTGTCTGAAGTACTCCATGATGTCCTCGCGGGCTCTTCTTATGATCTCCTCGTCGAGAGAGCTTTCCCACTTCGAGAGCTTTGCTATGAACCTCTTCTTCCGCTCGAGCTCTTCCTCGTCCTTTGGAGCGGGTATGAGTGCGGCGTAGTTGGTTGCGCGGGAAGAAGCCAGTGGGCGTCTCGCCCACCAGATATGGAGCGTTGAGATGTGGCCGTGCCTTATGTTCTTCTCCCTTGCGGACTCTTCGCTCACGGCCTTGACCGGGAAGGCTACCTCGATAAAGCGTTTGTCACTCATTTTCATTCTCCTCCTGATCTGTTTCATCTGGAACAGTACTCTCAAGCTTTTGAATCTCGCTTTGAGTGTGGAACGTTATCCACCGTACCTTTTTGCTTTCAACCAGTTCTTTGATCTGCCTCTCTCGTTTGGTGAGTGTTTTGGTTTTCCCACTCTTCACTTCGATAAAAACGATCTCCTCCGGGTTCCCCTCTTCAAGCCCCTTGAATGCTATAAAGTCTATGGGGGTTCCAATAAACCGTACGTCCTTCGGATTTATGCCGTAGTTGGAAAACATCAGCAGTGGAGCAAGTTGCTCTCCAACGCGCCCCAGGATTGTCGATGAGGAGCGGTATATTGCATCCTTCCTGATTTCTTTTTCTGCTCTCTGCTTCCACTCCTGGAGTTTTACCTCATACTCCTTCCTCAGGGTTTCTTCCGAGAGTTTCAGTTTGGTTTCGAGTTCAGTGGTACGCTTGATGAGTTCCTGGTTCTTCAACCACAAGACCAAGACCATGGCGATCAAAATCAAGACCAAGAACGATAAAACAACGGCCTCCATTCCCATTCTACCGCCTCCTCAGGCTTCAACCTTCTTACCCTTCTTCCTCCACTCTTCAACCGGGACTTTGAACCTTATCTCGTACTTCTCCACGACCTTGAGCGTGTGGGCAGGGTCGCGGATGATGTAAAGGGTCGGTCTCTCGGCAGCATATGCCACAACGTAGAGCCAGTACCTGTCGCGGAGCCTCTTTGCAGTAACGTACTCGTTCCAGGTGAGCTCAACGTCTCCAATGTGTGCCCTTGCTTTTACTTCTATGTGCCTTTTCTCGCCGTTGCCCTCGGAGTAGATGTCGTACCCGAGGTTCTCCTTCGAGACGTCCCTCGGTTCCCTTCCATGTCTTCTCTCGTACTCCATGGCAACCTGCATCCCTATCTCCTCTATCGCCGGATCCTCTCCCATTTCTCCCCTCGGGAGCACGTAGATGGCCCCGATGAAGACGGGAGGTCTCACCATGAGGCTCGTCTCCCTGGCAATCCTTTCCGGCAGTTCCTCCAGTGCCTTCCGGTAACGGTTCAGTCTCTCCTCAAGGTTCCTTATGGTGAGTGCGTACCTCTTCTTCTCCTTGGGCGGGAGGAGTTCGTACTCGGCCAGCTTGTAGTCGAGGTCGTCTATCAGCTTCTTGAGGGACTTCACTCCGTACTTTTCCTTTATCTCCGCCTGCCTCTTCCTCTCCTTGAGAAGCTGGTCTCTGTACTCTTCGAGGGCCTTCATGGCGTAGATCATCGCGTTCTCTCTCCTGCTGAACTCAACCTCCACCTCTGGAGAATCTTTGGCCGGTTCGAGGTCCCAGATTATCTTCGGGTCTATAACCTCAAGGCTCTCACCATCGTCATAGACTGCAACGAGCGTCTTTCCGGCTGTTTTATTGAAGCCGTCCTGAACTTCACCCTCGAAGAACCAGATGGTACCGTGCAGTCTGTTCTTGGGGTCGTAGAAGACCGCTCCGCGCTGGAGCTCTTTGAGGTACTCCTCCTGTACCCACTCGCGGAGGGCTTCGAAGAGAGGATGCCCGAACGAGACGAACTCCACGTCGTCCCTCTTCTCAGAGATTCCCTTGTCAAAGGTTATGGCCTTGTATGAACGCTCCACCGTGCCGTACTGCTTCCTCTCCGCTATCTCCCTCAGGACTCTGGGGGTTCTTTCAACTGAGTAAACGTGTGGCTCCTTCTCACGTATCCGGGCGTTGAGGCGCTTCATGGCTTTGAGGAAGAAGAGTTCGAGGTACTCCGGAGATAACCGGTTTTCTTCGGCCTTTTCGAGGAGTTGCATTATCCTGCTCAGGTCTATGTGCTTCGTCGCAAGGCTTTCCCCGAGGAGCTCTTCCGCCTTCTTTTTGATTTCCTCGGGCTGGAGCTTTGGCTCTTCCTCCCTCAGGACGCTGTCTGGATCTCTGAGCATGACGGCGACCTCTGAGAGGAGGGTGTACAGGTTCTCACCATCGAGGAGTTCTCCGATGACGTCGAAGACCTTATCCCCGAGAGCTTTCCTTATCTCCTCTATCTTGTGGAGGAGTCTCTCGAGTACCATTCCTTCCCTCGTGTTTCTGGCCACGAAGTTGAAGATGTGAACCGGGTACTTCTGGCCGTAGCGGTGTACCCTTCCTATTCTCTGTTCGAGCCTGTTGGGGTTCCATGGGATGTCGTAGTTTATGAGCAGGTGGCAGAACTGGAGGTTTATGCCCTCTCCGGCCGCCTCGGTTGCCACCATGACCTGAGCCCACTCCCTGAAGTCCTTTTCACGCTGGAGCCTTGTATCCATGTCCATCTCGCCGTGAATGAAGGTAACAGTGTAGCCCCACTCCTGGAGCTTGTTCACGAGGTACTCGAGGGTGTCCTTGAACTCCGTGAAGATGAGGATCTTCTCCTTCTCGCCGTGCTCTCGCGCTATGAAGTCCAGCGTCTCTCTGAGCGTCTTGAGCTTCGTCTCTTCCTCCGATGCTATCAGCTCCTCGCTCATCCTTATGAGCTCGTCAAGGGTTCTTATCTCGGCCTCTATGAGCTTCCTCTTCCTCACTATGGGAAGGCCTTCGAGCCTCAGCTCGGCCTTCCACCTTTCCCTCTCTTCCTCGTCTTCAAGCTCAAGGAGATCCTCAAAGTCGAGTTGAACACCCTTGGTCTCAAGCTCCCCACTCTCAAGGTACTCCTTGAGGCGTGCTTTTCTACGCCTGAGGGACTGGAGAAGTGCGTACGTGCTCGATGCGAACCTCCTCTGGAGTATCACGAGCGGGAAGACTATGCTCCGCCTGCTCCCTTCGAGAACGGTATACTGGTAGTGGATGTAGCGGGAGAGGTCGTTGTA
>Ga0256829_1001048_pt1 | contig 23871 bp, 27 predicted proteins | sample 131447metaG_FD_185979 | JGI IMG/M metagenome (GOLD analysis project Ga0256829, IMG submission 185979) | Hydrothermal vent microbial communities from Lau Basin, Pacific Ocean - 131-447 | ecosystem: Environmental > Aquatic > Marine > Hydrothermal vents | place: Pacific Ocean: Lau Basin | collected...
TTTTTGATATACGTTTAAATACTGATTATCACTAATTCTTATAATCGGTTTATTTTCTAAAGGATTTTGTTGGGAATAAAATAAATTACTATGATTATCTTTAATATCAATTGAAAATAAGCCACAGAAAATATCAATATGTTTTTCTTCAAAAGAGAGGTGAAAATCTTGTTTGGCAAAAAGTAAACATTGGTGGGGTTTCTCAAAAAAATTCAAAAAACTTTCTTGGGTCTCATTCGAAAGTTCTAACAGCTTATCTGTAAACTCATTCTCTGCTAATAATCCATTTGCAGATTGTCGAGCCAGTTTGTCAAAGCCTTTGTCTAAAATAAATGACTTTGAATTTATTGACTTTGCACGATAAATTAATTCAGAATGATTGCATAAATTAATTAAGGTTTTTAAATCGATTTCTAATCTTTCCTGTATTTTATCTTGATAAGGTTTAAACATCCTAATAACCTTATTTACCTCTTGTTCTCTATAATTTAATATTCCGTTTTGAAAGTAATTTTTGAATGCTAATTCGTGAACAAGTAATTTTTGTCTTTTATCAGAAATCTCATCAAATTCATTTCCCTCATAATTTTCTGATAAATAGAAACTAACTATCTCTAAAAGAATGTCAGCAACTTGCTGAAGTACTAAATCATTTTTTTCTGAATAATGAAGTTCTTCCTTGCCTGCCAATGGTGTAGAGAGTCTTAACATTATCAGATATAAAGAATCTTTTAATTTTGACTTGAATTTTTTTGAAAATCCAATATTGCTTCTTTCTGGATGGTGTCTAATAAAATCAGCAAAAAAACATACAAAGCTCTCTTTTGTATAACGAGAGATTATTTTTTGAATTTCTAATGATTTTTTCTCTAAATCTATTTTCTTCATTTTATCCTAAAAACACTATCCTTAATTTTTCAAATCGTTACAAATGGATTACAACATTTTTTATATTTCATCAAATTCAAAATTAAGATTTTGCAATTCTGGGGTAATCTCTAACGGGTTTCCTTTTTTGGTTTGTCTGCCAGTTTCTGATATCAAGTGTAAATTGGTTTTGGCTCTTGAACAGATAACATAAAGTAGTTTTTTTGAAGCGGCAACAGGGTCTCCAGTAAAAATGTCATTCCAATGTGGGATATACCCATTTAGCAAACCATAAGCAATAACGGTTTCAAATTCTTCTCCTTTAACACCAACGCAAGTATTGATGACGACGCCTGACATTTCTCTATAAAAACTCATAAATGATGCTATGTCACTTGGAACTTGAAACGTTGGGTCTTCAAGACGGCTCTTTATTACATCGAAAAAGGTCTTCCTATTTATAAGAAGTTGTGCGTAAATAGTTTGGTCAATCCCAACAGCCTCTAAAAACTGGTCAAAACAATCATTAAGATAATCGATACCTTCAGTTTCATTGGATGTTATCGAGTTAATCAATTTCAATACATTTCGCTCTGTTTGATATTGTTCGCTGAATTCAGTATTGGTATGTTCTTTAAAGTTTTCAATTACTTCAGAACACCATTTGTATCGCAATGAATATATTTTTGGTTGTGGCTGCGTTAAGAACAACCTCGATAACTTATACCAAATGTTATTTCGATTTTTTGACATTGGTGCTAAACCTGAAGCATCAAAATTTACATCTGGTAGTTTAGCTCTCAACTGTTTTGTGATAGTAGTTATTAACCACCATTGCGGAACCAATACGCATATTTCATCTTCTGGAATTCCATTATCTAAACTATGCTCTATAAGTCGTCCAATTTCATCTACTAAATATCCTTTGTCAATGGTGTTATTGTACGTTATTATACTATCAACGTCTTTATTAGTACCAATAGCTTCAATTTTAATTGGGTTTGTCTGGAATATAGAGTAAAAGTCGATAATTCTTTGTGTGGACCTATAATTTCCAGAAAGCGTAAGTTGCTCAATAGGTAAAGTGTTTAACTCTTCCTGTATTTCTTCCAAACTTTTGGCAATGCCACCCAAAGATGCATAAATTGCTTGGTCTGTATCTCCTACTAAAAATAGATTTGAGCTACCTTCCCCAGTTGTTACAATCGACGAAATAATTGCGTAAAGCAAATCTTGCGTGTCTTGATATTCATCAACACATATAAGGCTAAAAATGTTCGATAACGTTTTTTTTATTTTAGGATGCTTGGTTAAGAGTTTGTATGAATAGTATAGTAGAAGCTCAAAATCAATTAACTTCTCTGTTTGTAGCCTTTCGTGATAATCCTTAAGGACTCTTTTTTGAATTGTTTTTGGTTCGGCAAATGTGCCGTCCCTATTGAATCTGAAATTAATCGGGTCAATAGGTTTTAACTTATGCTTTTCTTTAAGTTCACTTATGATATCCGAGGCATAAGTTTCATCGGCAATTAAATAGCCGTTTTCAAGTTCAGGTAAATAACAGGAATAGGGTTTTATAATCCATTCGAGACAAAATGAATGCAAAGTGCCAGACCAAACCCGATTACTATTAATTCCCATTGCGTTTAATCTGCGATATATTTCTTCGGAAGCCCTTACGGTAAAAGTTAGAGCGACAATCCTTTGTTTACTGTTTACATCAATATTTTTTAGAGCATAAGCGAGTTTATGAATAATCACTCGTGTTTTTCCACTTCCTGGGCAAGCTGTAAGAAGTACATTTCCATCTTTAACAACGGCATCTTTTTGTTGGTCGCTTAAAGTATCTAAAATCATATAAACGATAAAAATTTAGTAAATTGGTCATTAGGAAAGTTGGCTATATAGTCATCAATAACCTGTTGGTCTTCTTTATCCTTAAAACTAATTTTTGTTGCTACATCGTAATAACTATCATTTTTACTACGACTAATTTTTCGTAACCTGTATTTAGCGGTTTTAGCTTTAGAGGCATTATTTAAATGCGAAGATGCAAAAGCAACGGCTTTCAAAATATATTCAGGAATATAAGTATTGTAAACTAAATTATCTGCAACAACCAACGCCAGCCAACCTTTGCCTTTTTTATCAGCCAATCGTAAAACTTCTACACCTGCAATCGAAACTGATTTTTCTTCTAACTTTTTCTTTGAAGAATCAATAGCTGCTTGTTGTTTGAAAATTTCAGGAAGTGATTGTACGTATTCGTGGCTATTCCCATTCAAAAGGAAATCAACTTCAAAGGTGTATTTAGAGTAAAAAGGAATCAAGAAGTCGTTTTTGTCACAAAATTTATCCAATTCCTTTTTTCTTTCAGCTCCACTAATTTGCGATGCCCTACAATGTTTTTCATAAGCAGAATCATCAACTTCATTTGCAGGTAAATTGACAATACTGGCATCCAAGTCAGTTAGTATGGCACAGTTTTTCTGAATTCTATCCTTATGGAAAAGCCTTGCAACATTTTTAAAACCTGTACTTCCAATGTTTACGAGACTTATCCCAATTTCATCGAGCGAAATTCCAAAGACTTTTTTAAACATTTGAGGAATGAGAATCTGTTCTGCATCGCCTTCAACCAAAACAACGCCTTTCGCGAAAAGCAAGTTGCTTCTTATGGCGTCCAAGTACCTTTCGGCTCTTGTTATATAATCATCATCAAGATTGTTAGATGGTTGATATACCAAAGTCTGCATATTTCCTCGGCTTAAAATATTTACTGAACTTATTCGGCTTACAGATGAAATGTGAGTAGAATGCGTTGAAATAATAACCTGTGTTTTATTGGTTTGCACATTATCAAAAAGGGTTTTTTGAATATGCGTATGAATATGTGCTTCTGGTTCTTCTATTAAAAGAAAATTTGCAATTCTATCCGTTCTGATTTTTTCATACTCCAATAGCTTTAGTGATAGGTAAATCATATTTGCACCTCCCAAACTCAACTCCCATATTTTACCCATATAACCTTCTTCATCTGGGTCGCCAACCCATAGTTTGAGTGATTGCAGTAGTTTTTCCATATCATTTGGAAGTTCTGATTTGACATCTATATTAGGGCCGTAAGTAGTACCCACAGCTTCCTTAATACTTTTGTCAATTCCATCTTTCACATCCTTTACTTCTTTGAGAGAACTAATTTGGTCGTTAAGTTTGTTAACGCTATCAATGATGTCCGTTTGTTTTGAAACTTCAATAGTTTTTTCCTTTCCTCGTAATAAATTAATCAATGGATTAGTAGAATAGGAACGTAAGTCGCTTTCGACATCTCGAAGTGCTTTAATGAACGTACAAGAAACCTCGTTGTGCACACTTATTTCCCTCGGCAGAAACGTTCCAAAAATCAATTCTTCTTTATCATCTGGGTTTGGGAATTCAACAGCATCAAAATCGCCAACATACTTTTTATAGGTAGTGTCATCACTAAAATCTCCAGAGCCTCTGCATAAGTAAGACGTTTCATAATCATCAATCGTAAGTTTATCAAAAAAAAGCTGAAGCCCTGCTACACTTTTACCTGCGGTTTGTGAATAATCATATAATTCTTTTCTAAACTGATATTTTGGTCTAAAGTACACCGAGTAACTTCCAGTCTTTTTGCTGCCTTCCATATCTCCCGAAGATTGTACTGCCAGTACCTGTGCTTCTTCACTCGCATCCAGTTCGTCAAAAGTAACCGATAAAATTATCCAATGTCCAGCCCATTTACCCAGACCTCGGTTAAAGTCAGACTCATTAAATCTTATATATCTTGGAAGTTTATCATCAATTAAAACTCGTAAAGCAAAAAAGAGATTGGTTTTACCTGAACCGTTTTCTCCTAAAATAGTATTTATACCTTTTTTAAAAATGAATTTTGATTTATAGAAATTTCTAAAATTCCTAATGGATAGTGAACTTATATGCATAATAATTATTTTGAAACAATAAAAAAGCCAATGATTTCCCATTAGCTTTTTAAACATTAATATTTTAAGCGTAATCGCCTATAAATATACTGAAATGTCTTTTTAAATTCTTACGGTTTCCTACAAATTGTTAAAATTTTATTAAGAATATATCTTTACTTCTGGAAGTCAAAATTTTGGTTTTTTTTCGTAAATTAAGCCTAATTAGAGTGTTATAAACTCTAGTGCAAATAAAATGAGAGCAATTGCAATTTTCTTTTTGAACGTACTTCAAAATACTTTGGGGATGACTTTTGGATGGTTGTTTAAACCAAAAACCAAACGAAATTCATTTAAGGCCTTATCTGATGTTGAAATGGTAAAATATCTTGAAAAAAGAAGGCAATACAAAGGCTATAAAAAACAATGGCTGTATTACAGGTGTAGAGAAGAAGGTTTATTAGAAACCTATTACAAATTGTTCGATACTGAAGTTGAGGGACAAGATTCTGGAACGAAATTTAGTTTCGGTAAATATAGAGGGGAATATGTTGAAGCTATTTGGGAATCTGATAAAGAGTATATCAATTGGCTTTCCCAACAAGAATGGTTGGCTCAATATTTGGATGAAAGCGATATGATACACGAACTACTTCTTTTAGAGGAAGAAAACCAAAATTAGATTTAATCCCTTTTATCACGACTGCTTTTATCAAAGGCAATTAAATTGAACAGTTGTCGCATCCTTGAACGTACCCTATTCCCATAACGTTCCTCCAGTTCTTTAGCATTGAGGTTTGTAGTTGCGTGTGTTTTAGTTTTATGACTTAAAAATAAATCATAACGTGAAAGTAAGATTTCGCCCATTACATTACAATCTTTTCCAAAATGCCTTCCGGTGGGTTCTACACCCAAATCATCAAAACAATAAAACTTTTTGTCGCCGTAATTTTCAATGATGGTGTACCCAATATTATTAAAGGCAAAGGCAATGTTTCGTGTGGGTATAACCTCATACGATTTCTGATGTGGCACAATATGGCGTAACAGTTTCATTAAACTGGTTTTTCCACAACCAACAGGACCAGAAAGCAAAATCCCTTTATCGCGGTCGATGTCTAATTTTTTGCAATTAGCTTCATCCCTGATAAAATAATTACAGAGCTTGAATATAATATCACGGTCTTCTTCAAAAATTTTGAATTTCTTGCCAAAAAGTAGTTTTCCTTTGGCATTGAGATAAATTAGCATTTTATCAAAATCATAAAGCATTTGATTGTCTTTCAGTTCTCCCAAGGTGTATTGAACGCTACCCTCGGTAATGATATGTGGTTTGTGGGGATTCATAATGGTTCATTATAATTTTTGTTGGAACTTGTCTTTAGGTTGTCCGTATTTTGGCTAACTGCAACCATTGTTTTTTCTTCTTTTAGCTCTTCGGCCTTTATCATCCAGTTTCGAGCTGTGGCGTGCCAATCGACAATTTTTGTTTTTCCACCTACTTTCCAACCGATGCCTTGGTAGTGGTTGTAAAATTTTTTGGCTTCCAATTCTGGCCAATTTTCCTTTTCAAAAAAATCAATGACTTCATTTTCATTTTTTGGCTTGTCAAGTTTAGTATCATTTGCTTTGTTTTTTCCTGTTTGTATATGTTTGTTTATAGATACCACCGCTTGTCCATTGCTTGTCCCGATATTGGTAGGGTTTGGGTACAGAGCTTGTCCATCACTTGTCCCAAAATTGAACATCTTGATTCTGCTGCCTTTAAATGGATTATGTGAGGGTTCGTATAATAGGTATTTCCAATGATGTAGTTCTTTGATGCAGCGATGGTAGGTAGTTTTTGAACCAATCTTGGAAAACCGCATCGCTTCTTCTCGATTGATATAGAATTCTGTCGGAAAGTGATAGTTGTTCCATAATTGAAACAATGCCACGTACAAACTTATGTGCGTGGGATTTAAACGGCTATCCTTTGAGAATTGTAAGAATACAGCGTTTAGGTGCTTAATGTAATTGACCTGCTCCAAAACGATTTAGAATTTGTTATGAACTTTATTATTTTCCATTACGCTAATTATTTCTTCGTAATCGTAATAGAGTACACCCCCTACTTTGGTGTAGGGCAATGTGCCATTAATTCTTAAATTCTGTAACGTGCCAGAAGAGATTCCCAAAAGCTTTTTTACTTCAGGGGATTTTAGCCACCTTTTGGTAATATGACCAGATTGGCTATTGAGTAGTTCCTTGATATCATCGAGCAGTTCCATTTTGAATTCTCGAAGGTCGTCTGTGGTAATAATACTTGTGGGCATAATAGAACGGATTAAAAGAAAGGGACTACCGTTTTGCTTTCATCTAAAATGATAGCCCCTGACCTGATTTGACTTTCGTTCTACAAAATTGGGGTAGTTTGCTGGATTTTATTCACAAGTTAGGCCTACTTGGGTGTTTTTCTTCTCTCATTTTCAATGTAATACAATAGAGGGTTTTGGTACTTCTTCAGAAAAAATACCCTATCTAAAAACCACCAAATAAAATGAGATTTTCCATAAAACAAGAAACACCCAAGTTGAAGCATCTTGGGTGTTTTATTTTACGTTATCAGTATCATCCATCCGTTTGGTCAACTGCTTTTTCAGAATATCCAAAAATTTGGTTCTGCCATTTTTACGCATCCGTATTTCCAAAAAAGCTCTGTAATAATCGCCCAAGTCCACTTTAAATGTTTTTTCAACAAAATAGGCAATATCTTTAATGTCAACAGTACCATTATTAATGACATCTGTACTGTGCAAAGCGTATATCAGTTCAATTAAATATATTTTGTGGGCTGTCCAGGTAATTTTGGTTTTACTTTGTAACAATCTTAAACTTGCATAATTTCCATTATTCTCCAATTTATCAATTTCCCGTTTTAAGTGTACAATCAAAAGGTCGTAGGCTAAAATTGAGGCCACGGTACTATCGTGGCTTGTTGCAAATTCTTCATCAACAAAAAAGTGAAATGAGTCTGGGAACAACCGAATATCTGCCTTGCCTCTTAAAAAATATTGCTCATCAAATACAGTAGCTTCCCTGCGGTAATAATGGTAAAAATCAAGATTGTCGTTAAAGTAGGTTTGAAGTTTCTCAATATAATTGTTCAAATACTTTACTTGCGATTTATTGCTTCCCCTGGGTCTTTTACTTTCAATGTTAAATAATTTTACGTAATAAATAAGTTTGCTATAAATTTTTGGTTTAGTACATTTAAAGAAATGAATTTCCTCTAATTTGGTTTCAAATTCATAATCAACTACGATACTTCTAACTGATTTAAGGGTCTGTTTTGCAAGTTTAATCCCTTTTTCAGCTTTGAGTAAAATATCTTGTTCTTCTATTTCAAGAATATCTAATTTATTGTCTAATTTTTTTAATATATCGTCGTAATTTGTCGTCATTCATTCTGGGTATCATTATTTTCACTTAATCTTCTGCAATAACGTTGCATTTAAAATTGTAATTAATTAAATAGATATAAAGTACTTTAGGAATTGCAAGAACAGTACAAAGAAGATTAACACAATAACAACGATTAGAATACTAATCCAAATTATTTTATCTTTTTTGGTAATACTATTTTTTACAGAGGGTACTTTATTGCTTTTTTTATTTCGTCTATTCCGTCTATTTTCCGACATAGAATATCATTTTTACTATATATCAATCATTTCCACTTCAATTTTTGTAGCCACACAAACCACTTGGAATATTTTATTATCTTAATTCATTAATGCTTATGAATATTTCCTTTTAGCACAAAAAAATAAAGCAGAAATGCGGCTATTACCATAAGGATTATCATAAGAATACCTTTGACCTTATCTCTTTTTGTGATGTCGGTATTCGATGATTTCCGATTTTTTTTGTTTCTTCTATTTCTTCTTTTTTGAGACATTCTTTTATACTATTTCCAATTCATCTTCTGTAATCGAACCGCATTCAGAATGGCTAACAAGGCCACGCCTACATCGGCAAAAACTGCTTCCCACATCGTTGCCAGACCACCTGCGCCCAAAACCAAAACCACTGCTTTTACACCAAAGGCCAACCCAATATTCTGCCAAACGATGCGTCTTGTAGAACGTCCTATTTTTATGGCTCTAGCTATTTTACTTGGTTGGTCTGTTTGGATGATTACATCTGCGGTCTCTATCGCCACATCGCTGCCCAAACCACCCATTGCAATGCCAACATCGCTCGCTGCCAAAACCGGTGCATCGTTGATGCCATCGCCTATAAAGGCTACTTTAGTATTAAATTGTTTTTTCAAATGCTCAACTTCGTTGAGCTTATCTTCTGGTAACAAACCGCCTTTTGCAGTATCAATACCCATTTCTTTTGCCACTTGTTGGGTTATGGAATCCTTATCGCCGGAAAGCATTATGATTTTGGAAATTCCAGATTCTCTAATTTGTTTGATGGCTTCGTGGGCATCTTCTTTCAATTCGTCTGCAATGATGACATAGCCAGCGAATTTACCATCAATGGAAACCATTACGATGGATTCTACAATGTTGTCGGTTTCAGATGGAACTTCGATATTATTTGAAGTCATCAATGCTTTGTTGCCTACCAAGACCGTTTTGCCATTTACTTTGCCTTTTAATCCTTTACCCGCGACTTCGGTTACTTCTTTTGCCTGAAAATCTTCGCCATCGGCTTTATATTCCATTATGGCCTTGGCAATGGGATGGGTGGATTGTTCTTCCATTGCCATTAGGTATTTCATAAATTCGGGTTCATCCCAATCAATGGTTTTTATTTCCTTGATTTTGAAAACACCTTTGGTCACGGTTCCGGTTTTGTCCATTACCACTGTGGTTATCCTTGTCATTTCATCTAAAAAAGATGCTCCCTTAAAGAGAATTCCATTTTTTGAAGCTGCTCCCAATCCACCAAAATAACCCAACGGAATAGAGATAACCAAGGCACACGGACAGGAAATTACCAAGAATATCAATGCTCTATATAACCAATCGTTAAACACATAATCATCCACAAAAAAGTAGGGCAAAAATGTTAATCCAATCGCCAAGAATACCACAATAGGTGTATAGATTCTTGCAAATTTTCTAATGAACAATTCGGTTTTTGATTTACGAGCCGTGGCATTCTGGACCATATCAAGGATTCGGGCAATGGAACTGTCTTTAAATTCCTTGGTGGTTTCGATTTCAATAACGCCATCAAGGTTGATGCTTCCTGCAAATACTTTTTCTCCTTTTGCAATGGTGTCAGGTTTGCTTTCGCCCGTTAATGCTGCGGTATTGAACGAGCCTTTTTCGGACAATAAAATACCATCCAAAGGAATTTTTTCGCCCACACGGACTTGCACTTTTTCGCCAATAGCAACGATTTCGGGATTTACAGAAACATAATTTTTGTTCCTATAGACCAAGGCTTCATTAGGTCGTACATCCAGTAATGCCTTGATGCTTCCCTTGGCTTTTTTAACCGCGGCACTTTGGAACAATTCGCCCACGGCATAAAATAGCATCACGGCAACACCTTCAGGATATTCGCCAATGGCGAATGCCCCTATTGTGGCAATTGACATCAAAAGAAATTCCGTAAAGAAATCTCCTTTTTTAATACTTTCCCAGCCTTCAATTATAACTGGAAATCCAACAGGAATATAGGCCATAACATACCAAACAATCCGTATCCATTCGGAAAAATGCGGGAAAATCTCCAGATAATCAACGATAATTCCAGTTATCAGCATTACAAAGCTGAATGTAGCGGGCAAATAAATTTTAAAAGTACTTGCGTTGTCATTACTGTTTTGGCTACCATCATTGCCAATGCAACAATTTTCGCTGTCATTTATATGCTGTGAATTTTGCTTTTTCTTTTTCATTTATTGAAATTATAATTTTATTTAAATTCGCAGTTATTCCAATCTCAACACCAATTGCTCAAACTGCACCTCTATGGTATCATCGATACCCTCTATTAAGGAATCCAAACCAGTATTTGGAACCAAATCCTGCCCTCTGGCACTTATCAAACAAGAAGTGGTTGTTCCTTGGTCAAAATGGTTAAGGGTCGTTTTAAAGACTGATTTATAGGTTTTGTCTTTGAACGTAACCGTTACCAACCAATTAAAATTAATTGGGTCGTGCCGTTTTGATAAAAAATCCTGTGATGGAATAGTGCCAGTAAACCGAAGTATTAAAGGGTCTTCCTGCTGTTCTAAAAGGGCATTTATTTCAGGACTATCTGTTGATAAAGTCTTAAGGTCGAGTACACCATTGACCACTTTGGAATCATAATCAAGATATAGTGCCAATTTATGGCTTTCTGCCTTGACGGGTTTATTGTCAACCAAAGTCATCATCATAATATGACCTTCTTCAGTTGTATAAACTTTTTGGGCGTTTACCTTATAGTAACTAACCAACAAGATTATTAAAAAACAATGTTTAATATTCATAATGCCCATCTTTACTTGCATAATTTAAAAAAGCAGCTTCTACTTTTGCTTTTAATGCTATTAATCATTTTGCTTTAAAAAAGCATCATAAAAGCTGCCTGCTATTAATTAAGTTTTCACTTAATATATTTTAAATAAAAAATTTCGCTCTTTCACATAACGGTTTACCGCTACTTGTTATCTTTATCCTTTTCTCTTTTACCAAAATAAAACATCAGCGCAACACTTGCACCTAATAAACCAAACAGCGTGTTCTCAAAAAATTGATTCCTACTGATATTCAAAATTTCAATGAAATTATTTATTAAATATTGCCACCAATTAATTTCATAATTCTGTCTGCTAAACGTGAAAATTGTTATTCCAAAAGGTTGAAGGATAAAAACACCTACTGCAAACCCAATTAAAATGGTAATAAGAATGTTTTTTTTATTCATCGTTTGTCTTTTACAGTTATAAACTTTACAGGCTTTCAATCCAACTTTTGGCCTCTTCCTTTTGGTCTAAATTGAAATACTTAATATCGGCGTTGGTAAAAGGTTTCATAAATTGGGTTATCCAATTCTGCCATTTTTTATCTCCTACCATTGCTATTTTTTCATAGTCCGTGGCGTGGGCTGTGTCCATTTTAAGGTCTTCCCATAAACCAGGTAAATCCCAACCTGTAAAGTTTTCCATCTCAAAATACCAACGGACTTTCATTCCCTTGTCCAGTATGGCGTGGATAAGTGGATGGATTTTTTCTATATCTTCTTTTCTCAATTTGCCCGAAGCTTTTGTTGCAACAATATTTTTTTCTTTTAACTCTATTATCTGTAACATTTTATATAGCTTTTAATTAATTGTTATCCTTCTAAATCGTAAAACCATTCTTCCGCCCTTATGATGCCTTCTGATAAAGCTTCTTTTGCTGAAATATCTTTTTTTTCAATTAGTTCTTTAGCTAGGGACAGGGCTTTTTCTCGGACAATAGGATTTAAGGTATCTAGTTCTGTTTTAAAATCTTCAAACATCCAAGCCATAACTTTTTTTTAATGATTAAAAAGTTCCTTTTCTTTTTCAGGGTCTATTTCATCTTTTGACTTTTTGTCCAAAAAATAATCAAGCACAATCCCCACGATAATAGCACCTACGAACGCTGCATAAACCTGCCAATTGAATTGGATTATTAATGATAGACTTATAAGTATCGCCAAAATGGGTAAAATCGGCACGCGCCCTATAGCCAAAGGAACTTTAAATGGTCGTTCTTGCTCCGGTGCTTTAAACCGAAGCACGATAAGTGCGACATTTACGGCTACAAACACAAGCAGTGCGCCTAAAGAAGACATACCCGCTACAATTTTAATATCGCCCAATAGCAAAAAACAAGCGACCGCAGCCATAACCACAAATGTGGTTACCCAAGGTACTTTTTGTGCATTTACTTTAGTCATAAATTTTGGAAGTTCGCCTACGCTTGCCATTCCGAACAACAACCTACTTATGGAAATAATACCGCTAAAAGCAGCATTGGCCGTGGCAAAGAGAGCGGCAACTGCCAAAACAATCGGCAGCCAATCATTAAGGTTGGATGCCGCCAAAGACAATGGCGAATCTACCTTTGAAATAGCTAAAGGGTCAGCAATGTTGAGTACAGTAAATGAGATAAGCAAATAGAAGATGGTGGTAATTACCATTGTCAATAAAAAGGCACGAGGAATCGTCTTTCCTGGATTTTTAACCTCTGAACCTAACGATGCCATATGCTCAAAACCTGTATAGACAAAAAACAAAGTCGCCGTGGCCGCAAGTGTCCCAGAGAATGAGTTGATTTGAAAAATTTCAGCTTTTGGCAAGCCTGTTTCTTTAAGGCCTATAAAGATAAGAATGAGCAAACCCAACAATTGGATACTGACCATTATAATATTAGCAGTAGATGATTTCTTTATACCTGTAATACTTATCAAAGCAAGCAATAACAATACACCATAGCTTATCAATAATCCCGGTACTTCAAAAAACGTATTGAAATACCCCGAAAAGGCAAGTAACACGGCTGCAATGGTGGCCGAACTATGAAACGCAATCGTCCAACCCGTGAGAAAAGACGGAATATCAATTTTTGGAAATGCCTTGCGTACAAAAATAAATTCCGCACCAGCATTGGGGTAGGTAGAGGACAATTCTGCATACGACATTGCAGAGACACTGGCCGCAATTGCTGCAAAAATGAAACTCAACCAAAGGTCTGTGCCCGCTTGTCCAGCAGCTGCACCGATTACGGTATAGATTCCTGCACCCACAATAGTACCCACACCATAAAAAGTGAGTCGAAGGGTACCTAATGATTTTTTTAATTCTGCCATAATACTATTAGTAATTTATTATCCATTTTTATCTAAATTTCTTTTTTCCATCTCTGCCTTTACGATTCCACGCTCTAAAGCTTCATCTTTTGAGCATTTTTTATCCACGTATAAATCCCTTGCATATTTTAATGCTACTGCTCTAATATTTTCATCCAGCACATTAAGTCTCTCCTGATAATCCTTAAATAAATCCTCCTTCATTTTTTAAAATAGTTTTATAACAAAAAACACCATAGCCACTTCAGGGCTCGCATTTACAAGAGCGAGGAATGCAACCCCTGCCGAAGCGGTAAGCCCCCATTGTTTACGCAGCATCTTTAAAGGTGTCAACAGTTTGTCCGCACCCCAATGTGCCGCCCAAGCTGCCAATCCTAATACTACTACCCAAAGCCAAATATTCATTTTTATTATTGATTTATTTTTTTCTATTTCAAGGTTTACTTAAAGCTACTTCGACAATTTTAAAATTCTTATTGCACCACGCATCACAAACGTGAAAACGATGCCGCCAATTACTAAATCGGGCCATTTACTATTCAGAAAATAAACCAGTATCCCTGCTGCTATAACACCACCGTTAACAATGATATCATTGGACGTAAAAATGGCACTTGCCTGCATATGGGCTTCTTTGCTCTTGGTTTTGTTGATAAGCCAGAGCGATATCAAATTACCTACCAATGCGAAAATCGAAACGATAATCATCCATTGGAACAAAGGTGTTTCGGTATCGCTGAAAAACCTTCGCAAAACCTCTACAAACCCAAGTGTTGCCAATGCCATCTGAAAGTATCCGCTGAATTTTGCGACCTTCTTTTTTCTGGAAATGGCACCGCCTACCGCGAATAGGCTTAGCGCATATACGATGGAATCTGCCAGCATATCCAACGAATCTGCTATAAGTCCCATTGAGCCAGATATCCAACCAGTGGTCATTTCGATAACGAAAAAGCCAAAGTTGATGCCCAAGACCCACCAAAGGATTCTTTTTTGTTTGGATTGGTCTTCCATTACGGGTGGTTCGGCTTCTGTGGTTCCCTCAAAGGAATCCCCAAGTTTTAAGCTCGCTATAGACATTTGTATCGCCTTGATATCGTCCACGTGATATACTTCCAATTTTCTGTTGGGAATATCAAAGTCCAAATATTTTACTTCGGCATAAGACTCCAACTTCATCCGAATCATCTGCTCTTCTGAAGGGCAGTCCATTTTACTGATTTTAAAAGTGCTCTTGTTCATTTATATACTACTGAATTAATTGTCCTCAAGTGCTTCATTTGTTTATGCGACTCTATATACCTTTCCAAGAGTGACTTCAGGTTATCCAAATAGTCCACGAACGAGTTGACCGAAATCTCGGGTGTTTCGCAATCAGGAATGGTAATAGGGTTTTCATCGAGATATTGGTATAGTTCAGGATAGTCCTGTTCAATTCTCAAAGTTAATTCGTTAATTTCCTTGGTCAATTGCTGAAGCTTTTTCATCCTTATTGTTTTTTCCTGCATTTTTCACATATTCCTTTCAAAACCAAGTTCACATCGTTCACTTCATAATCATCTGGCAAGCTATCTTCCGATATTTTATTTGGTAAACAGATTGTTTTCCTACAAACGGTACAATGAAAATGCATATGTAAATCTATACCGTATTTATCTTTGGCGTTTTCATCAGAAATAGCATATTTTGCCACTCCGACCCCATCATTAATCTGATGAATCAGCCCTTTATCCTCGAAAATCTTAAGGTTGCGATAAAAGGTCGTTCTGTTTGCTGTCTTATTGGTTTCGCTCTTTTCAGCAAAGACCTTTTTTAAATCGGAAAAGGACACGGCACTTTGCTTCCTTTTCAGGAACTTGTATATCTCCAACCTCATTTGAGTAGGGCGAATACCGTGATATGATAATATTTTTTCCGTTTTGGTCATTTTAAACTTGATTCAAAAGCAATCTCCTTCATTGGATTTATTTTTTATAGGCGAGCAAGCGCAGTGCATTGACCACCACTACCAACGTAGAGCCCTCGTGAATGGCCACTGCGATACCAATACTTGCCCAACTCATTATGGTCGCAGGGATTAAAAAGGCAACAACCCCCAAACTTACCCATAAGTTTTGCCTGATAATCGCTTTTGCTTTTCTGCTCAAACCAATGGCAAAGGGAAGGGTTTCCAGTTTGTCTGCCATTAGTGCTATATCTGCGGTTTCTAAAGCTACGTCGCTGCCCGCTGCTCCCATTGCAATACCAACGGTACTGTTTGCCATAGCAGGGGCATCATTAACACCGTCACCTATCATTGCCAGTTTATTTTCCTGTTCCGCAAGTTTTTTGATGGCTTCCACTTTTTCTTCGGGAAGCAGACTTCCGCGTGCTTCGGTTAAACCGATTTCCTCAGCTACAGCGTCGGCCACTTTCTGGTTGTCTCCGGTAAGCATTATCATTTTCTTGATGCCTATTTCCTTTAGTTGGGCAAGGGTCTCCTTGGCTTTTTCCCGTGGGGTGTCCATCAGCCCGAGCATCCCTATAAATTCATCGCCCCTTTTTATTAGCATCGTGGTCTTTCCTTCCCCTTCAAGAGTTCTTACCTTTTCTGATACATCGCTGGGAACGCCCTTATCAATATCCTCAAAAAGCTCAAGATTGCCTATGTAAATGGAATCCCCTTGATAGTTTGCCTTTATGCCCTTGCCTTGTACGGCCTCCAAATCATCGGCATCGGGAATTTTGGTGTCTTTCCCGAGCCGTTCCATTCCGTCACGTACAACAGCCTTTGCCAAGGGATGGTCGCTCAGTTCCTCAACAGCAATCGCGATTTCCAACAGTTCCTTTTTATCTATGTTGCCAAAACTTTCGACATCGGTAAGTTTTGGTTTTCCTTCGGTAAGTGTTCCCGTTTTGTCAAAAGCGAGAGCGGTAAGTACCCCTAAGTCTTCCAAGGGGCGACCGCCTTTTATCAAAACCCCGCCTCGTGCTGCTCTTGCCACACCACTCAATACAGCAGATGGCGTAGATATAGCCAAGGCACAAGGACTGGCTGCCACAAGTACCGCTAGGGAACGGTACAGGCTTTCATTCCACGTTTCATCAATGACCAGGAAAGCAAAATTCAACAGTATGGCCAATAAGATTACCGATGGCACGTAGTACCGTTCAAACTTGTCGGTCAATAATTGTGTGGGCGATTTTTGGTCCTGGGCCTCTTGAACCATAGTGACCAAGCGGTTGAGGGTAGAATCTTTTGCCTCTTTAATCACCTTTATTTCGAGGGTGTTGTTGCCATTGATGGTTCCTGAAAAAACGCGGTTCTCGTCGGGAATATCGCTTTTTGCTGTATATTCCTTATCCGGATTTTCTATTGGTGTTTTGTCCACTGGAACACTTTCCCCCGTAATGGGTGATTGGTCTATACTACTATTGCCCTTTACAATAACACCATCGGCAGATATTTTACTGTTGGGGCGTACCACGATAGTATCACCTATCTGTAACTCTTCTATACCCACTTCAACGGTATCGCCATCCTTCTTTAATAGTGCGGTTTTAGGCGCAAGGTCTGTTAACGCTGCAATGGATTTCTTGGCCTTGCCCATTGCGTAGTTTTCCAGTGCGTGACCCAGACTAAACAGGAACAGCAACAAGGCTCCTTCTGCCCATTCGCCCAAATAGGCGGCTCCTGCAGCTGCGACCAGCATCAGGAAATCGATTTCAAATTCGCCTTTGGACACTTTGGTAATGGCCTCCTTTAGGGTAAAATAACCTCCAAAAAAGTAGGCTGCAATATAGAGCCCAAAAGGGATGTTGGCTGAAACCCCTGAATACTTTTCCAATAGGAAACCTGTAATTAGTGTGACCCCACTTAAAATTGCAAAATAGAGCTCCGTGTTTTTGCCGAAGATGCCGCCGTGGTCGTGATTGTGGCCATCGCCTTTGCTGTGTTTTTCCTTGTCTTTCATATTATTAATGGTTTTGTTATTGTTAATTAAGATTTAATCCAGTTTTGGGCTTGTAATTTGTTAAAGGTTAACATTTTTGCTATTTCCAATTCATTTTTTGCAAACGTATTGCATTGAGAATGGCAACGAACGAAACACCTACATCGGCAAACACAGCCTCCCACATCGTAGCCAAACCGATGGCACCCAAAATGAGAAAAATCCCTTTTACCCCAAAAGCAAGACCAATATTTTGCCATACGATACGGCGTGTTGAGCGTCCAATTTGGATTCCTCGGGCCATCCTGCTCGGCTGGTCGGTCTGGATGATAACGTCTGCGGTCTCTATGGCCACATCGCTGCCCAAACCACCCATTGCAATACCCACATCACTGGCTGCGAGCACGGGTGCATCGTTGATGCCGTCGCCCATAAATGCTACCGTGGATTCAGGTTGTTCCTTGAGCTTTTGGACCTCGTTGAGCTTATCTTCGGGTAGCAAACCGCCTTTGGCCCAATCAATATTCAGTTCCTTGGCAACTTGTTGGGTTAAGGAATCCTTGTCTCCAGAGAGCATTATGATTTTAGCTATTCCGGCCTCCCGAATCTGTTGAATGGTGTGATGTGCGTCTTCCTTAAGTTCATCGGCAATGGTCACATAGCCTGCGAATTTTCCATCGATGGCGACCATCACTATAGATTCGACTATCACATCGGTTTCAGGTGGAACATCAACACTATTGGAAGTCATCAATGCTTTGTTGCCGACCAAGACCTGCTTATGGTTGACTGTGCCCTTTAATCCCATACCGGCAACTTCAGAAACTTCGGATGCCTTAAGATCAGTACCGTCCGCTTTGTATTCCAGAATTGCCTTTGCAATGGGGTGGGTGGATTGTTCTTCCATCACCATCAGGTATTTCATAAATTCCACTTCCGCAAAAGCGGATGTATTTATCACTTCCTTAATCTTAAAGACCCCTTTGGTAACGGTTCCGGTTTTGTCCATCACCACGGTATTCACTTTGGTCATTGCATCGAGAAAGGATGCACCTTTGAACAGGATTCCGTTGCGCGATGCCGCACCCAGACCGCCGAAATAGCCCAGTGGAATGGAAATGACCAAGGCACAAGGGCAGGAAATCACCAAGAAAATTAAAGCTCGGTATAGCCAATCCCTAAACACATATTCATCGACAAAAAAGTATGGTAATAAAGTGAGCCCGATAGCAAGGAAAACCACGATGGGCGTATAAATCCGTGCAAACTTCCTAATAAATAATTCGGTCTTTGATTTCCGGGCCGTGGCATTCTGTACCATCTCCAGAATACGGGCGATAGAACTGTCCTTGAATTTCTTGGTGGTTTCTACTTCGATGACACCGTCGAGATTGATGCTTCCCGCAAAGACTTTTTCGTTCTGTGTTATGGTGTCGGGTTTGCTTTCGCCAGTAATGGCAGCTGTATTGAGCGATGCTTTGTTTGATAACAGTTTGCCATCCAACGGGATTTTTTCGCCCACCCGTACCTGTATCTTCTCGCCAATATTGACCGTTTCGGGATTGACGGAAACGAAGTCCCCATTACGATAGACCAATGCCTCGTCCGGTCGTGCATCCAGAAGCGCCCTGATGTTTCCTTTGGCACGGTTTACGGCAGCATTTTGGAACAGTTCGCCCACGGCATAGAACAACATCACGGCAACACCCTCTGGATATTCGCCTATGGCAAATGCTCCCAAGGTTGCGATGGACATCAGGAAAAATTCTGTAAAGAAATCGCCATTTTTAATACTTTCCCATCCCTCCTTGATGACTGGAAAGCCAACAGGGATGTAGGCCACCGTGTACCACACAATCCTGACCCATCCCTTAAAGAAAGGAAAGGCATCGAAATAGTCAATGGCAATACCAACTATGAGCATCACAAAGCTGAAAATTGCCGGTAAATAGGTTTTGAGCTTTTTTTCGCTTGCTGAAATTACAGTGGACTGTTTCCCTTTTAGCTCCCGTAGCTGTAGTTTTTTCTTTTTCATCCTTTTGTTGAGACCCAGGTCATTGCCTGCTCTTTATTTTTAATATCAAAAAATTTAACTTCAGACTTTATGAAAAAATCAGTGGCCTTCGCGGCCCATTCCTGCCATTTTTTATTGCCCACAAAGGCCATCTTGCCATAATCTCCCAAGTGTGCCGAATCAATCTTTAGGTCTTCCCAAAAGCCTTTAAGGGTATAGCCTTCAAAATCTTCCATTTCAAAATAGAAATCCACTTTATGACCTTTTTCTATGATGTTGTGGATGAGCGGATGCATCTTTTCCATATCCTTTTCCGTAAGTTTTCCGCTGATTTTAGCGGCAATAAGATGTTCCTGTTCTAAGTTTATTATCTGTGTCATATCTATATGTTTTTATGTTGATCCATTTAAAATATTGGTGCATTGTATGTGCAAATGATACGCTCTACACGTCACACTAATTTTCTGATTTCAATTATACTATTATTTATCTGCATTAATAATACCTACTTGTTACACCTTGTTTCTAACTTTACCGTACATAATATTTAAAATAGAATGAACGGATGTACTTGTATTTTTTTTCAAATTTGCCCATTGTTATTTCCTATTTTTTAAATAGGGCAATTTACGTGCAACAAGTAGCAAAATAATAAGTAACGTACTTGTGATACTTAATAGATACATTCCAAATCCTAAAGAAATACCCACACCTGCTGTTGCCCAAACGGTAGCTGCCGTAGTCAATCCTACTATTGAACCTTTTGAATTATCCTTGAAAATAATTCCAGCTCCCAAAAAACCAATACCAGAGACAATATTGGCAACAATCCTGGTCTGGTCTGCCACTTCAATATGCGTATTAATAATTGTTAAAAGTGCAGCTCCAAGACAAACAGCTGCATAAGTTCTTATACCAGCGTCGTGGCCGTCAGTTTCCCTATCAATACCTATCAAGACACCCAAAAAAACTGCCAGTCCTAAGCGAGGCAATAACATAAGTTCTGTTTCTAAATCCATATTATAAAATGTAAAACGTTTCAGGTTTCTTTTTCTCGGGGATGTCATCATCACCTGTCATCTGCTTTAGATTAATTTCTATAGTTTGAGCCAAATCGGTCATTGGTGTGTCCATTGGGTTGTTTTCAAAAGGATCCTGCATTAAAATTGATGTTTTCTCAATGGCTATAAAGATGATAGGGATAGCGACGGTAAGCCCAATTTCCACAGAGAGGTAATTATCAGACAGGCCGAATGGAAGCATTGTGGCAAATACATAAATGATGAGGTGAATCAACAGGCTATGTGCCTTGGGGAATACCGTGTTTTTAATCCTTTCGCATTTGCCCATTGAATCGCAAAGACGCGCAATAGTACTGTCAATTTGTACCTGTTGGAATTTATTGATGACCTTATCGTTGCGGGCTTCTGATAAGGCTTCAGAATGTTTTAATAGAATAGCATTAGGAACATTTTGGTCATTAATGTCCTGAATTTTTAAATAGCCAGCTACCTTAGGGGAAAAGTCCACTTTCCTTAAGGACTCACCCAGTGCATAGCACCACACAATTTGTCGTAAAACTATTTCTTTAATCCTAAATTCATACTGACTATCCTGCCGGTCATAAAAGGTTATGCCCTGTCGTACCAAAGTACGAGAGTCGTTGACAATGGCGCCCCAAATAATACGGGCTTCCCACCAGCGTTCGTAGGCTTGATTGGTTCTGAAACCTAACAGTAGTGCCACAGCAGTCCCGAAAACCCCTGTAACGGCTATAGGTATCGAAATTTTACTTAGAAAACCGAATTGGTCTAAAATACCCATAGTTATGGCATAAAACACAATAAATATAATGTCATATTTAATGTATTTAAGAAAGGACCAGATGGATATCCGTTTGTTTAAGAGCATTTTGTTTGTTTATTTTTATGTTTTAAAATTGTTTGCTTGTAATTTCCGTTTATACTTTTCATTCTTGTTTATGCTGGTGCTCAAACTTCTTTCCTATTTTTTGTATAATTGGATAGATGAAAATAGCAATGGCAGAAAGGAAGACGATTCCAGAATACATTGCATAAATCCCAGAAAAAAGTTTGCCGGCATTGGTATTTGCTTCGTCTAATGGTCCCATTCCCGTAAGAATCATTGCGGCATTTAAAAAACTATCTATCCAACTTAAACCCAACAAAAAATGATACCCCATCATTCCTATACCCAAAGAGGCTGTAACGATTACCATCATTATTACCGTACTATTGAATATTTTATGATATAGCCTATCGTTCCAAGTTCCCATTTTTTTTGTTAAATTATCGTTTGTCCAATTTTAAAACCATTTGTGCAAACTGCACTTCTATGGTATCATCTATACCTTTTATGATGGAATCTAAGCCTGTATCAGCCACCAAAACCTGTCCTCTGGCACTTATCAAACACGACATACTTACGCCTTGTTCAATATGTGTAATGGTTGCTTTAAATTGTGATTTAAAGGCTTTTCCTTGATAAGTAACATCTATCAGCCAATTAAAGTCGATAGGGTCGTGCCGTTTGGACAAAAAATCAGCAGAAGGCACCGTACCGGTAAACCGAAGCATTAAGGGGTCTTCCTCCCCTGCCAGCATAGCTTTGATTTCCGGGTTGTTGGTCGATAGCGTTTTAAGGTCGAGTACTCCATTCACGATTTTGGTATCATAATCAAGATATAAGGCCAATTTATGGCTTTCTGCCTTAAAGGGGACACTATCAAGCATTGCCATCATCTCAACGTGGCCTTCTTCGGTCCTGTAAATTTTTTGGGCGTTCGCTTTCAGGAAACCAAAAAATAGAATTATCAATATATAGTACTTCATCGGTTGTTATTTATTGATGCGTTCAGTACCGCAATTAGGACAAAATTTTGCTTCGACTGGCACACTCTCGTTACAATTACTACAGTTGGACTTGTCTAAAGGTGAACCGCACTTTTTACAAAAGGCTGCGCTCTCGTCATTTTTTTCACCACAGGCCGTGCAACGTATCATTACTTTTGAACCTGAATTATCTTCCCTGTAATCATAACCGCGCTTATTATGATGTCCGCGGGAATGATGGCCTCCGTTTTGAAAGCCTCGAAATAAATGTTTTAAAAATCCCATATTAATATATCTTTTAGTTTATTCTTTGATTAACCAGCCAATGCCTTGTCATTGCTCACTTTCAATCCATATTTTGGCTTCCTGTTTTTGGTCTGGACCAAAATATTTGATTTCGGCATTGCAAAACGGTTTCATAAATTGGGTGGCCCACTTTCGCCACTTTTTTTCGCCGACCAATGCTATTTTTTCATACTCCTTTTCGTGTTCAACATCTTTAGTGAAATCTTTCCATAGCCCTTCTATATGCCAGCCTTGAAAATCGTTCATCTCAAAATACCACCGAACCTTTAAGCCCTTATCGAGAATACTATGGATAAGCGGATGTATTTTTTCAAAGTCGTACTGGTTGAGTTTACCGCTAGCCTTTGTGGTAACCACATTTTCGCTCTTTATGTCTGTAATCTGTAACATCTTTTAAAATTAATATTATTATTAGTGCATTGTATGTGCAAATATCCATTGGCCTACACTTGCTTTTCTTAATTATAAAGTGCCTTCTCTTTTCCTAAGTGCAAGATGGCTTCGGGCAAATCGAGTTCGCGCGTTCCGTTGCCCGTTCTAATATAAAACCGTGACCTCCCGTCCTGACTTAGATAGACCGGTGTTTTGGCCGGGTCTATTTCTATGTAGCAAACGTCATTTTCTCCATATCTGTAAAAAGATACATTTACAGCCGTACATAAATGGGTGCCCAATTTTAAAGATATCAACTGCATCAGGTATTGCTCAAAACCATCTGTACCAGGTTTTTTCAAAGTTTCAAAATCCTGGTTTAGACCGAGGATGTTGCCGTTATCATCTACTCCTATAAGCAATTTACCACCGTTGGTGTTCATAAATCCCGCTATGGTCTTGACAATTACAAATTCCAACTGTTTATCCACTTTGGATTGACGTAAATCCCACCTCAAGGTAGCCTTGAACTCTACAAACTGATTTTCGCCGTCTTTGATAAGCGCTATAATTGCATTGCCGTCATTTCTTTTCTTTGTTAAAATGAAAATTTTATTTCTAAGAAAAACCATAAGGGCAAGGCTGCTGCCCATAATCCCGAACAAAATATTTTTGAATATTTGGTCTATATCACCAAAGCGTATCGTGTTTTTAATGGTTTCTAAAAAAAGTACGTACCAGTTACCAGTATA
>Ga0256829_1001049_pt1 | contig 23867 bp, 26 predicted proteins | sample 131447metaG_FD_185979 | JGI IMG/M metagenome (GOLD analysis project Ga0256829, IMG submission 185979) | Hydrothermal vent microbial communities from Lau Basin, Pacific Ocean - 131-447 | ecosystem: Environmental > Aquatic > Marine > Hydrothermal vents | place: Pacific Ocean: Lau Basin | collected...
GATTGATCAAATTGGTTATATTCATGCTCTAGGTTGCACTCACCAGAAGAGTTTTTACGGGATAAAACTTTATACAGACCTATAGGGACTAATAGCCAGATTGTTTCTGCTATCAATAAAGGTAAAATTACTTTAGCCGCCATGCTACCTGCTTGGATATTTGACCAAACCATTTTGTATAGCTCCCAATTGCTATATAGGTGAGGATCAAAGTTAAATAATAAGCGATAGGTTTCCATGAAGAGTGTTGGTTTGATAACTTGCAAGCCGAACAACACTGAAAAGCATAAAAATAGGTTAGCTAGCTTTGTCACTTTGTTTTTATTTGTTACTACTTCCACTTGATACATTCCATAGTTAATCAACAAAGCCCTTAATTTTTAATATATCGTGAATTCTGTCGTTAATGGCAATAAACTCTTGTTGCAGGCGTTTATCTTCTGCGTAGTCGCGAGAGGGGCGGCCAACTATCGTCTGAGTTTCATACCTCACCGCGCCGCCTATTTTTTACTTTAGTACGAGGTATTTAGCAGCGTGGCAGAATACTCTGTGTGCGCTCCCAAATAGAACATCATGCCTTAACGCATACGTACTTTGCCTTCTAGCTCTCGGGTGTCATCTGCAAACCAAAGTTAATGAGTGTGCCCCACATCATCAGTTAAAAAGTAAGATAAGCTTCAAAGGCTTCCTGATTGGCATCTGGCGCTTGGGAAGCAACCATGGCCAAGAAATAGCCTTGAGCAAGTTTATCTAAATCGATAGCTTCATCACTAGCAATAAAACAATATGAAGCCAACTATGAATACAACTAATCGCTAGTGTTGAGTTTCATCTCGATGATAGACGACGAGAATCCTGCTTTTTCATAGGCGGAAATTGCTGAAGCGTTTTCAGCATAAACATCAAGGTAAAAGTCAGAGATACCTTTTGCATTGCCCCAGTTTATAAGGCTATTAAGTATGATCTTATTAATTCCCTGCCCTCTGAATTCTGGGTCTACAAACATAAACCCAAGATACCCATGCTCATCATGGTCAAGAGAAGGTTTAGAAGCTCTAATTTGAATATAGCCAGTCGCTACTATCTTTCCCTCTGATTCACCAACCATAACAACCGAACGATCTTGAGTTATTAAGTCAACAAGGTCGTAGTAATGTGCGCCTACCGCTTTAATACTGTTATTGAATGGGCGCTCAGCCTCAATCACACATTGCTCAAGTGTTTTGAGAGTATTTAAATCGGCTAGTTTCGCTTCCCTTATAGTGAACATAATTTTCCTGTTTATGATGACTTATTTGTAGCACGACCACAAAAACCTACCGCTGGGTTACGATTGGAATGAAGCAATAATCCTTAAATTACCTAGTGCGACTAAAACTCTGGATCTTTACTATGGGGGCCAATAAATTTGTCACCGTTAAAATGAATTAAATGCTCGGGGGCTTCGGCTAACCAAACTTCAGTTTCCCAAGCAATTTGAGTCATCCATTTGGAAAAGTCTTTCTTGCTTAAAAAAGCTGTTACAAAAACTACTCCATAAGGACAATCTTTTAGTACTGTCCTTTTCAACTGTATTACTCGCTCTGGATTTAATGGGTTAGATGAGTGGACTGCCTCTATAAGATATAGCCACTTTTTTGATTCTGAAAATGCAACGATATCTGGCAGCATTCCTCTATCTCCGACGTTTAAACCCAAGCTTTTCATCCGAGCGTTGTACTTGATCATCTTTTTTTCAGAAGTATCACCAAGATACAAAACGGTAGCGTCATAGCCAAACACAGGTAAAAAATCGTCAATTATCGCTTTTTGAATTTTGTTGTGAGGTCCATCGTCTAGGAAAATTTCTACTCCATCCGCTAATGTCACTGTTAGCTTCTTTACATTTCTTTTCCCAGAAAAGGCCGTTAAGTAATCCTCGTCCATTTGGAATTCATCACAAGCTTTGCCCCATTCAGGAGTTCCATACTTATGAATTAACGAGGCAAACTCTGCTGACACGGCGTTTCCTCTGGTGCCATCGTTTGTGTCAGCGCTAGTATTATTAGCACTATTGATGACCAAGCCTAAATCTACTAGCCGAATTAAATCCTTTCTTCTAATATCATCGTAGCTACCCTCGCTTATCTTCTCTTCAAAGTGCTTATTTAAGTATCTAATAATATCGCGCGATTTAAGTATGTGTTTATCGTTAACACACTTAGATTGTTTCCAGTTGTCTAAATTTGTTATGTCACACAATGCTAGTAGGCACATAGACATTTTTTCTATTCGCCTCGGAGAAAGATCTTTAAGTGGAACTCCAACTTGAAATATTAACTCTGCAGCTTGTTGGATCAGTTTTTTTACACTATCTGTTTTCTTCCTTGCAACTACACTAAAGTCCATTTAAATCAATTCCAATTGTTTGTTTTTGCGTGCCACTAACGGCTCTTTTTTTAAATATTTTAATATCGATTTTGCAACGTGATAAGCAAGCATCGGTGGTACAGCGTTTCCAATTTGATTAAACTGAGCGGTTTCTGTTCCTGTAAAAGTAAATGAATCTGGAAAGCTTTGTAATCTTGCTCCCTCTCGAACGGTCAATCTTTTACGTCTACCATCAGGGAGTTTGACTCGAAGCATATCACCAGTTGCACCCGCTAAATTTCGACAGGTAACTGTGCGCGATGGACGATCAAAGTGCAAGTCCCTAGGGTTAATGCACTTTGATGCTTTCTCATATTTTGCAATATATTCGTCTTGGCTCTTTGTCAGTATCTTGCTATTACCATCTACGTTAAATGCTATGTCTGAAACAGCATCACCGGCAGTGTATTTGTGTTCGATTAGATCAGGAAACTCGTATCCACCCTTATGACCAACTACTATGAGCCGTTCGCGATTCTGTGGAACTTGAAAATTTACTGCTTTTACTAAATGATATTCAATCTCATAACCTAACCCCTTTAACGTCTGTAAAATTTCTTCAAGGTACTTTTTGTTCTTAAACATCATTCCCCGGACGTTTTCAAACATCCAAATCTCGGGCTTTACTTGGCGCACAGCCTCTATAAAAATTGGAAACCCATCTCTTGAATCTCTCAACCCTTTTTGTTTTCCACCAACAGAAAAAGGCTGGCACGGAGGCCCGCCGATTATTAAGTCAGCCTTTGGAAATATTGTTGATGTTGTAAGTTCTTGATGAATGCAATTTCCTTCGAGGTTTAAGTTGTATGTATTGGCCGCATCCTTGTCTATTTCATATCCGGTGGTAGAAATTCCTGCGGACTCAAACCCAAGAGCTAAGCCCCCACACCCCGCGAATAAATCTAGAGCGTGAAAGGTGGGTTTAGCTGAAGGTTTAAGTGCCTTTAACAATTCGAGATATGGGGTCATGCACAACTTTACATTTTTAAAATCAGTCGAACATTTTATCTATGGAGAACGATTTAGACAAGAATGTGAAATGTAATATTGTCACTTAAAAATGGGGCTGAGAATTGGAGTCAACAAGTATCGCAATAGGCCAATATGTTTTACTGTCGATTCTTTATCTAAGTACGACTTTGAGCGAAATATGCTTTTAATGAAAAACGTTCTCAAATTTAGTATCAAGCTACTTCAACCTTGCAAGAATATGATTGTCGTAAAACTGCTCATGCTTAAATATCGCGTTCTTTAAAATGGCTTCTTCGTGAAAGCCAGCTTTTATCAACAACTTTTTAGACGGGGCATTGGGAGAGAACACACAAGCAAAAATACGACAAATATCTGTCGAAGAAAACACTTGTTCTGTCAGCATTTCAATCGCTCGCAGCATAATACCTTTACGCCAATAGTGACGGTCGAGCCAATAGCCGATCTCGCCTGACTTTTGATACTCAAAATCACCGCGATTTACACCAATGCATCCCACCAGTACGTTGTCGAAAGTGATAGCTTTAACAAGCTCACTGCGACTTCCTTCTTCAATCCACCAAATCGCATCGTCGTGAGTATAAGGCAAGGGAATTTTCGTTGATAAATATTGATTCACGCTACTATCGTTTAGAATTTCAACCAATCGTTCAGCATCACTGTGATTAAAGTCTCTAAGCGAAATCACTATTCACCACCACCGCCACCATCGCTTCCTGATGAATCTGAATGAGAGTCTTTTGATGAATCAACAAAGTATACGTGGCTATCACTGCCAGAACGTTTTGAATACCGTGATAGTTTTACCAGTAATAGCAGAAACCCTACAACAAACACGACCCAACCAACGGCATTGGTTTTGTCGGACGCTAAGCTTATAGTGCCAACTGCGACGAGAATAATTGCTAATAAAAACATACCCATAGTTACTACTCCTTTTACCGCGACGTGTTGCCGTAGAACCACATAAATACTAGTTACCAGCTTTGCTGTTCTTTTTTAGGTAGTGCTGTAGTAATAGCAGTAACCAACTTTTGTTGAGCTTCGCTTGGTGCTTCCTCAATATTGGCAACTCGTTGAATCAAACTAAGTGTGGAGTCGACTTGAGCCTTTGAGAAGCTATCCGCACTTTTAGCAACTACAGATTTAGGGCTATCTTTCACTTCAGTGCCATTCCCTAAAATGTGCGAACTTGAACTTAGTAGATTGTTAGCTTCAGATGCAGACAATTTAAAATCCGTTTGGAATATATCTAGAATGGTATCTTTTTGTTTTTTCGTGATATCCCCATCAGCCTTCGCCACTGCAAGCAAGAATAAAGCAGCAACATCCATAGGTGAGTCTAGGCTGTATGCTGCTGGAAGATGGTAAGCCTGTCTAAATTTTCTACGACGATGCCAACTAAATGGGTTCAGCCAACCTATGTCTATTCCGTTTTCTTGAAGCCGATTTACTAAAATAAGAAGGGTTACTAACGTTCCCAAAATTCCTAAGACAATATGCATTTAAATTCCCTTTTATTTTCTATTTATACGCTAGAGTTTAATTTTCTAGTCGAAACTAACAACAATACGTTGCCGTTGTGAAACATACAAGGTTAAAAATTTTCAGCAAAGTAGCTTTGTAAAAGGCCAAAAGCCACTTGCTGATTTTTTGGTATTTTTTGTTTTACTTTTTTACGGAATTATTTCCAACGAACACCAACTTCCATCGCTTTGTTTCTCAAAAACAATACGGTTCTGTGGGTTACCCCGTAAATTTAGGTAATCGACTTTTGAGACGGACAATGAGATTACACAAAAATGGCTAGGCACAACATTGTCCGGCTCAAGACTTTCCAATGGGTTAAGGTCGTGCCTTTTTGTCCCCGGCGAACCCCAAAGAAACTGTTTTTTGCCTGCATCGGACAATCTTGACCAATGCTCTGTTAGCCACAATTCATTGTCGACAAACGTGGTGACTTGCGCTGTCACATCAAACCGATATTGCTCACGGGTATGAGCGAAATACCAACAAATTTGACCGCGGGGATTCGACGCAAATTCGGTGAATTTTTCGGTGCGTGTATCAGAGATGACAATGATCTCATTGTCTTGATGTAATTCCCTAAACACCAGTGTTCTGCATTGTGGTGCCCCCGTTATATCAACACTTGCTAATTGGAAATAACGGCTTTCAGGTATGTCTTTGGTACCTTGTAGACTCGCGAGTAAATACGGTCGCCACGGAGCGATATCAGGGGCTTGGTCTGTTATTGAGTCCATATACTGCTCAGCTTTTTAGCACACTATTTACTTTACTATGCTTGTTTTGCCAAAGAAAATAAACGATAAAAGCTTTCAGTGGTTTGTTTAGCCAGTTCTGTGACCGAAACACCTTTCAGATTAGCGATAAACTCTGCCACTTCCACCACATATCCAGGTTGGTTTTGTTTACCTCGATGGGGCACTGGGGCCAGCCATGGAGAGTCAGTCTCAATCAAAAGTTTATCTAGTGGAATAGCTTTAACTACTTCACGTAATTCATCGGCAGAATTAAAAGTAACAATGCCCGAAATACTGACGTAAAAGCCCATCTCTATGGCAGCTTGAGCCATTTCCAAACTTTCGGTAAAACAATGAAGTACACCAATCGTGTGTTCTGCTTTGTGCTCTTTTAGCAATGCAATTGTATCTTCACGGGCATCACGAGTATGGATAATCAAAGGTTTACCCGTTTCGTTAGCCACTTTAATGTGATCGACAAACGAGGTTAATTGCACTGATTTACTCTCTGGGCTGTAAAAGTAATCCAGTCCAGTTTCGCCAACCGCGACTACTTCATCGCGCTGAGCTTTTTCGAGTAACTCGTCGTAACTACACGCATCGTCTTGATGCAAAGGGTGCACGCCACAAGACACAGAAACATCCGGAAAATCCTTAACCGTGGCTAACATGTCATCATATTCCTTCACCGACACGGCCACACATAAAAAGTGCTCTACCCCACGCTTACGCGCAAACGACAGTGTCTCTGCCAATTCCTCTGGCGACTGTTTCAATCGATCTAAGTGACAATGTGAATCTACAAACACGCTTTTCAACTACCTTGGTTTACTTTGTAATAATGAATGTACGTTGTGGGGGTTGAACATGGTTCTGAAACACGCCGTGAACACATCCATGTGGGCTCTGTCGCGGCATCCGTGCCGCGAAAGGTTTCAGAACCACATTCAACCCCCGCACAATAAAATCAGCTGACCGCACAAACCGTTGACGTTAACTCGTTCCCGCTCTCAACGTTCTCAATGACAAGTTACGAAAACATTTTTAATACTGTGACTAAAACTAACGTTTTGTTCACACCGGGATGAAGCAAGTGCTTTTGTGCTTCAGTGCAGGCTTGATACTGGGTGAAACTTGCTTTGGTTTGGCTTGCTATGTAATTTTTATGTGCAAACTGTTGGCACCAGTTTACTACATGTTGTGCATCATTTTGCCATTTATTGGCAAGGGTCAATGCATCGGTTTGTTGTGAATTGAGTTCAGACATTTTTTTAGAAAAGTCAGAGAATGTGAGCCCTTCGCCTTCTTCTAATGCAGCTTTTACCTTGAATGGAGCGTTACCGTACGCTGATAACTGTTCGTCATCTACACTTGAATACCCCTGTGTTGCCAACCACGTTTTTGACTCACTGTGCGTCGGTGTAGGCAACTTGATCTTTTCACAGCGACTCAAAATTGTTGGTAACAATCGATTTAAGGATTCTGTGAGTAAGATTAAATAAGTATTCGAAGTAGGCTCTTCTAAGGTTTTAAGCAATGCATTTGCCGCGGCTTCTGTCATGGTATCAACCGCAACAACAATCAACACTTTGTTGTGACCGAGTTGTGCTGTACCGCTAAGCTTCTGAATCGCGTTTCGAATACTGTCGACCCCAATTTGTTTTTCACTTTCTATGATATGAAAATCAGGGTGGCTTCCTGCTGCAATGAGCTCACAACTTTGACATTGTCCACAAGCCCCTTGGTCACCGAGGGATTTGCACAACAAACTTGTCGCCAAGCTATTTGCAAATACTTGCTTTCCAATACCTTCAGTGCCCGAGAACAATAGAGCATGATGCAATGAACGTTGCCTTGCACGCTGCTCTAGTTGGCGCTGAATACTCGAGAACCATGGTAGCATTAGGCTAAATATCCTACGATGACTTTCGACACATCGCTGTGTACCTTATCCATAGGCTGCATTGCATCAACAACAATTATGCTTTCATCAGCCTCAGCTAAAGCCAGATAACGAGCTCGTGTGCGTTCAAAAAATGAAATACCCGCCTGTTCTATGCGATCAAGTTCTCCACGCCCTCTTGCTCGCTCCAAACCAGTGGCAGGTTCAACATCTAGGTAGATAGTCAAATCAGGCTTAAAACCTTTTAATGCTATATCTCGCATAGCATCCATAGTGGTTCGATTTACCCCACGACCACCGCCTTGATACGCTTGCGAAGACAAATCATGTCTGTCACCTACCACCCACTTACCCGCTTCTAATGCTGGGTATATACGATTAGTCAGTAACTGAACACGAGCGGCATACATCAAGAGCAATTCGGTTTCTTCGGCAACACTTTCGTCCCAGCTTTGCTTTACACACTCGCGAATGGCTTCTGCCATAGGTGTGCCACCAGGCTCTCTTGTTTGCTCCACGTTTTTACCAGCACTTGTTAGTGCATCAACAATAAGGCCTATGACCGAGCTTTTCCCCGCGCCCTCTAAGCCTTCAACTACAATAAACTTTCCGCTCATTTACTACATCTTTTATTGGTTAAGCTGGTATTTTCGCACAGCTTCATTGTGCGCTTCCAGTGTTGTAGAAAATACATGTGTTCCATCACCTCGCGATACAAAATACAACTCGTCGGTTGCCAGTGGATTAAGCGCTGCCACAATAGCTTCTTTACCCGCCATAGCGATGGGCGTTGGCGGTAGGCCTTTAATTACGTATGTATTATAAGGTGTGGGTTCTCGTAAATGTTTGCGAGTAATGTCACCATCAAAATTTTCACCAATGCCGTATATTACTGTAGGGTCAGTTTGCAAACGCATACCTTTTCGCAAACGATTCACAAATACGCCGGCAATTCGAGCCCGCTCTTCAGGTACCGCTGTTTCTTTCTCGATAATACTGGCAAGAATTAAGGCTTCATAGGCAGAATGAATAGGCAAGTCAAGTTGTCGGAGTTCCCATTGCTGACCGAGAAACTCCGTCATTGCCGATTGGGCTCGTTCGAGAATAGAAGATACGGTAGCACCATCAACGAAGAAATAGGTATCTGCGAGTAAAAGGCCTTCTGGTTGGATAGGTGAAGGTGAAAACCCACTGTTAACCACCAAATAGTTACCCGTTGTTATTGATGTATCATCAATCAGTCTATCTGTGGCTTTTAGAGTTTGAATCCACTCCTTGTAGGTAAGCCCTTCCACAAGACTCACACTAAACTGAGCCTCGCTACCCATAGAGAGTTGAGTTAAAAACGCAGGAAGGTTTACTCCCTCTTCGATTGGATAAGTGCCCGCTTTAACCTGAGTATGCTGAGCGAAAAAACGCAGCCAAACCTTGGTCGCAAACTCTCCACTATTAAGCGCTCCCCGCTCTCTCAAATCTCGAATGACACTATGAGCATTGGTACCTGATTGTACTGTGTAATAGGTTGCATCATTGAAATCTAATGGTTGGGCGATATCACTTTTTACCAAGTTGACACAAACAAATATCGAGGTTACCGCGACGGCTAATAGTAACAATAGCCATTTAAACAACTTCATATTATTGCCTCTTTATTTTGCAGCTCAACCATAAACACTTCCAATGTTTCATTAAGCATTTGGGCGATAGACACTGAACTTTCAAAGAACCATTCTTGATCCACCACTTGCGATACTGGCATAACACCCATCAAGGCATTGGTTACTATCACGGCTGACGCATCACTTAGTGAATTTAGCGGCAATGTTACCTCTTCAACATCAATACCACTTAACGCAAAGTATTCAAGTAACACTTGCCTCACTACGCCATTTACACCTGATTGGTCAAGTTTAGGGGTATACCATTTTTGCCCTTTGCGCCAAAACAGGTTCCCCACTGACGACTCGACAATATTCCCTTGTGTATCGCATACCACAGCGTCGTGAATATCTTGCTTTAGTGTCAACTGGGCGGCACTTATTTCATTTTTAACCAATATCTGCTCAAGTCTGTTCAGGTGTTTTATGCCTGCAAGTGCGGGCTGAAGCGCTAATGCGATATTTGCACATATCAAAGACATCCCAAGCATTTTTAACTCATCATAATGTGAGGGATAAGACGACGATGAGAACCTCACGAGCGGGCTAGCTTCTGAACATCGAGAATATCCTCGCCCTCCTTCACCTGCACTCACATGAACTTTTAATACGGTTCTGTCTTCGCTAAGGGTATTGGCTTTGGAAGTAATTGCCTCATAGAGCAATTCTGAGCTTAGGCTAATTCCCAAGCGCGCAGCGTCGTTTACAACACGCCTCACGTGCAAGGAAAGAAGTTGAACATTGCCTCGCTTGACTAGCATGGTAGTAAACACTCCATCGCCGTAATTAAAGGCGCGATCATTGGTATTTACCAGAGATTCTGGGGCTAATATTTTCACTGTTTAATCAATTAGTAAGCATAGCGAAGAGTATACCAAGTAATCCTTACTTGTGTCGTGCGAAACAAAAAAGGCAGCAAGATTTAAGTCTTGCTGCCTTTTGAATAGTGGTCGCTCTAATGATTTAGATGCGCTTAAAAATAAGCGAACCGTTAGTACCACCAAAGCCAAATGAGTTACACAGCGCATAGTCTGCATCGAACCCTTTCGCTTCGTTGGCTACAAAATCCAAATCACAGCCCTCACCTGGATTATCCAAGTTGATGGTAGGTGGCGCTGTTTTATCGCGAAGTGCTAACACAGTGAAGATAGCTTCCACTGAACCAGCAGCTCCTAACAAGTGGCCAGTCGCCGATTTGGTAGAGCTAACCAATAAATTATTCGCATGCTCGTTGAATACGCGTTTTACCGCAGCAACTTCCGCCACGTCTCCAGCAGGAGTTGATGTACCATGGGCATTTACGTAGCCAATAGCATCAGCGCTGATATTCGCATCATTGATAGCATTTAGCATTGACGCCGCAGCACCTTCTCCGTCTTCCGGAGGAGAAGTCATATGAAATGCATCACCACTCATGCCGAAACCAACGAGTTCTGCATAAATATGTGCACCACGGGCCTTAGCCGATTCATACTCTTCAAGCATGACAACACCCGCGCCTTCACCCATGACAAAACCGTCGCGGTCTTTGTCCCATGGGCGACTTGCTGCTTGTGGATCGTCATTACGCGTGGACAACGCTCGTGCTGCACCAAAGCCTGCAATACCAAGGGGCGTGATAGACGCTTCTGCGCCTCCCGCTAACATAGCGTCTGCGTCGCCATAAGCGATAGTACGAGCAGCTATACCTATGTTGTGCACACCAGTAGTACAAGCGGTTACCACATTGATATTTGGCCCCTTCAAACCTTCCATGATCGACAAAAAGCCAGAAATCATGTTTGTGATGGTAGAAGGAACAAAAAATGGCGACACTCGCTTAGGGCCACTCTTTTGTAATTTATTATGATTTTGCTCTATCTGCTCTAAACCACCAATGCCTGAGCCTATGGCTACACCTACGCGGTGCGCATTATCTTCAGACACCGATAAGCCGGAGTCATTTAGTGCCTGTTTACCCGCTGCAATTCCCAGCTGGATAAAGCGATCCATTTTTTTTGTTTCTTTTTTCTCGATGTATTCTTGAGGATCAAAATCGTTAATTTGACCCGCAAATCGAGTGGAATAGTCAGTGCAGTCAAAATGGGTGATATCACCAATACCGCTCTCGCCTGCCAATAGGCGACGCCAAGTCTCGTCTACGCTTAGACCGAGAGGTGATAACATGCCAAGACCAGTAACTACTACGCGACGTTTTGCCACAACAAGCCCTCGCAATGTAACTATAAGGAAGGAATAAAGAAAAAAACGGCTCTTAAAGAGCCGTTTTTGCTAAGCTACGCTTATGCGTCTTTGTTAGCGTTGATGTAGTCGATAGCTGACTGAACAGTAGTAATTTTTTCTGCTTCTTCGTCAGGAATCTCAGTATCGAACTCTTCTTCCAACGCCATTACCAACTCAACTGTGTCAAGTGAGTCCGCGCCCAAATCGTCTACGAATGAAGCTTCTGCTTTTACTTCTTCTTCTTTAACGCCAAGCTGTTCTACGATGATTTTCTTAACGCGATCTTCAATGTTACTCATAATTCTAGGTTTCCCTTAAAACGTCACTAGATAGTAAAGTGCCGCTAGTTTATTTTGCAAATTAAGCCCTTGCAAGCACCAGTTAAAACAATTTTTCTGGTCAAACCAGCGACATGTGAAAATACTAAAACACTATTTTTACATCCATGGTTAGAAAATTTCTAGCCCCAAATGCGTAAAATTGTGTAAATAGTTGAAATTAACCCATATACATGCCGCCATTCACATGAATGGTCTCGCCTGTAATGTATGCTGCACCATCACCTACTAAGAAGGCGACAGTGGCTGCAATCTCTTCTGGTTGGCCTAAACGATTGGCCGGAATATCTTTAAAAATAGCTTCGCGCTGATCGTCATTCAACGCCTTTGTCATATCGGTATCGATAAAACCTGGCGCTACTACGTTCACTGTAATTCCACGAGATGCTACTTCGCGGGCCATGGATTTACTGAAGCCAATAACACCAGCTTTCGCAGCAGCATAGTTAGCTTGACCAGCATTACCAGCACTACCAACTACTGAGCCCACGTTGACAATACGACCATGACGCTTTTTCATCATACCGCGAAGCACAGCTTTTGATAGCGCGAAAATTGACGACAGGTTTGTATCTATAATGTCTTGCCACTCGTCGTCTTTCATACGCATTAGCAAGTTATCACGAGTAATACCCGCATTATTGATTAGAATATCAATAGTTCCAAACTCATCGTTAATATTTTTAAGCACGTTAGCGATACTGTCTTTATCCGTCACATTTAACGCTAGGCCCTTTCCGCCTTTTTCCGCGAGATAATCAGAAATAGCACTTGCGCCGTTGTCGCTCGTTGCTGTTCCAATAACGGTAGCACCTTGCTCTGCAAGTAACGTTGCTATTGCTTTGCCGATACCTCGACTGGCACCTGTTACCAGTGCTACCTTGCCTGTAAGTTGGCTCATTGTAATTCCTTATTGATTTAACGCTTCCACACCCTCTGGGGTGTTTATCGCAACAGAGGTCAAAGTTTTGTTGATACGCTTGGTTAGCCCCGTTAGCACTTTACCTGGACCAACTTCAACAATGCGCTCTACGCCAGCTGCGGCTAAGTAGTCAATAGTGCGACTCCACTGCACTGGGCAGTACAACTGACGGATCAATGCGTTTTTAATGGCATCGGGCTCTGTTTCTATAGTCACATCAACATTATTAACGATGTTAATTTGAGGAATAACAACGTCAACCTCTTTTAAACTTGTTTCCAACTGATCTGCCGCAGGGCGCATTAATTCACAATGAGAAGGTACACTCACTGCCAGTGGAAGCGCTCGCTTCGCACCCGCGTCTTTACAGGCATTAGCGGCTTGTTCTGCTGCTTTTGCTTCACCAGCAATAACAACTTGCCCCGGAGAGTTGAAGTTTACTGGTGCAACCACATCGCCAGTTGCGATAGCCGTTTGTTGACAAACATCAGTGATCTTTGCGTCGTCCAGTCCGATAATGGCGTACATAGCTCCAGCACCAGCGGGTACTGCTTGTTGCATAAACTGCCCACGAGCCTCTACAAGTTTCACGGCGTCAGAAAATGCGATTGCACCGCCGCAAACAAACGCCGAGTACTCGCCTAAGCTGTGACCAGCTAAGTAATCAACTTGAATGCCTTGCTCTTGAAGAATACGCCAAATAGCTACACTTGCAGTAAGCAAAGCTGGCTGGGTAATGTGTGTCTCGTTGAGTTTACCGTCGGCGTCTTCTTGAACGAGCGCCCATAAATCGTAACCCAATGCATCTGAAGCTTCTTTGAATGTCTCAACAACACTAGGATAAACGTCTGCTAATTCCTTTAACATGCCCACAGTTTGTGAACCCTGCCCTGGAAATACGCAAGCGGTTTTCGTCATGGTTATTCCTTAATTATTATTGTGGTATTTACAGCTGTACTAGTACTTCACTAACGCCGACGCCCACGCAAAACCACCACCAAATGCCTCTAACAATAGGTGTTGTCCACGCTTTATACGACCGTCGCGAATAGCGGTATCAAGTGCCGTAGGTACAGTTGCAGCTGAAGTATTGCCGTAATTTTCCAAGGTTAACACGACTTGGTCTAATGACATATTCAGCTTTTTAGCCGTAGCTTTAATAATACGGAAGTTTGCTTGGTGCGGCACCAACCAATCCAAATCAGACTTTTCCATATTATTGGCAGAAAGGGTTTGCTCAACCACTTCTGATAATTTGGTAACAGCAACTTTAAATACTTCGTTGCCGCGCATTTCGCCCCAGTTCTCGTGTACCGATGCCTCATCACCACGAGTGGGGTTCCCTACTCTTAGCAGCTCACCATATGAGCCAGCAGCATGAATGTGGGTAGAAAGAATTCCTGGCTCTTCGCTGGCTTCAATAATTGTCGCACCCGCGCCATCACCAAACAAAATAACCATGGTGCGATCGGCTGGATTTACCAAGCGACTTAAACAATCAGTTCCCACCACCAAAATGCGCTTAGCCATACCAGATTTAATATATTGGTCAGCAACACTCAAGGCGTAACAATAGCCCGCACATGCGGCAGCCACATCAAACGCTGGGATACCATCTAGGTCTAGAATTTGCTGAATTTCACAAGCAGTACTGGGTAAAGCATAACGTCCACTCGTGGTGGCACAAACAATCATATCGATTGTTTTAGGGTCAATGCCTGCCATCTCAATGGCTTTCTTACTTGCTTCTGCTCCCATGGTGGCTGCAGTTTCGTCTGCGCCAATAATTCTGCGTTCTTTAATCCCCGTGCGGTCAGTGATCCATTCATCACTGGTATCTACCATTATTTCGAGATCTGCGTTCGTTCGAACTTCGGAGGGATAATAACTGCCGGTGCCAATAAATCGTGAATAGTTGCTCAAAGTTGCTCCAACAAAACCGTTTCTATCTTTGTTTTTATTTTGTCCGGTACTTGCATCTTCGCTTCTTGAATCGCCTGAACAATGGCGTAGTAAAAAGCGTCTTTAGATGCATTTCCATGACTCTTGATAACAATGCCGCGCAATCCTATCAGACTCGCGCCGTTATACTGGTCGGGGTTCACTCGGTTATAGATAGATTTCAGTAGCGGCAAGGCAATTTTTGCCATCAGTCTGGTAACGAAACTTCTCTGAGACTGTTGTTTTACCTCGTTTATAACGAGTTTAGCTAACCCCTCGCTCGACTTTAGTGCCACATTGCCAGTAAACCCATCAGTTACCACAACATCGGCATTATCGGTGAATATATCGTCACCTTCCACATAGCCGATGTAGTTAACCCCGGGGGCATTATTGAACAACGAATGGGCTGATTTTACTTGCGCATTGCCCTTGATGTCTTCTTCGCCTACATTCAGCAGGGCGACTCTTGGTGTGGTAATGCCCGCGACTTCTTGAGCAAGTACCGACCCCATAACACCATATTGGAAAAGGATATCAGGCGTACAATTAACATTTGCACCAAGGTCCAACAAAAATACTTTGTGATGACTCGCCGTAGGCATGCGGCTTACCAATGCGGGACGGTCAACACCTGGAAGTGTTTTCAACAAGTAAAAAGACAGGGTTAACAGTGCGCCAGTGTTACCTGCACTTACACACGCATTCGCGCGCTTTTGTTGAACACATTCAATGGCTTTGCGCATAGAAGAGTCTTTTTTGTGACGCAGCGCAGATGTGGGCGCTTCGCCCATTTCAACCACCTGTTCTGTATGAACTATTTCAACTCTTTCTTGTTCCGAAGCGGTTAATTTTGAAATTGCAGGAAGAATTACAGATTCATTTCCGCAAAATATGAAGTTTACGTTGGAAAATTGTTGCACTGCACGAATTGCAGCGGCAAGGATAACAGGGGGGCCATGATCACCCCCCATGATATCTAACGCAATGGTTAGCGTAGACAAAATCAAATTACCGAGTGCTTACGCACCGATAACTTTCTTGCCTTTGTAGTAACCATCAGTGGTCACATGGTGACGACGGTGAGTCTCACCTGACGTTGCATCCACAGACAAAGTCGCGCCTGTCAACGCATCGTGTGAACGACGCATACCACGCTTAGAACGTGTTTTACGATTTTGTTGTACTGCCATAACTTACTCCTGGTCTCGCTTAAGTTCTTTCAAAACCGCGAAAGGGTTTTCTCGCTCTTGTTCCGGTTCAATCTCACCGAATGTCATATCGTCTTGACTGATAGCGCAGTCCTCCTCTGCATGAAGGGCTACGATGGGTAAAGACAAAATCAACTCGTCTTCAAACAAATGAAGCAGACTGACTTCTCCGTGGTCATCGACCTCTACCGGTTCGTAAGCTTCGGGTAAGGTGTCGTCATTATCGCTTTCGTGTCCCTGCACTGGACTAAAGCAAAATTTCACATCCAAAGGTTGCGAGAGTTCACCATTACACCGTTGACAGATAAGTGTTACCTGTGTGTTGAGATTTCCGTGAAATACAGTAAGACCCTGCGCGTCTTTTTCAAACTGGACTTCTACGTCTACCCAATCATCACAGCGTACCACTGCCTCGTTGAGCCTAACCATGTCTTTCGACGCCATAACGCCCCGATAATCGGAACGCTTCATAGCGCTCTTGACGGGTTCAACTGAATGAGGGAGTTTTACTTTCTGCATAGCGCGCGAATCATATAGGTTCAACCCGCTTGTGTCAAAGCATTAATAGGAATTAACGAAAAATCTTGGCATATAATAGTTCTGCTCTGTTTCGCGTAATTCTACTGGGCAAAAAGACAAATCTAACTAGTCGCACTTCAAAAATGTAAGCGCTTCTGCGAATTTTAGCTATAATTTTCGCAAAAGGGATGGCGCTCACTTACTGCTATGGATTTTACAGGCAGTGAATGCGACATGTAACATACAATAACTAAAACCTGTTATTGTGAAACAGTATAGTAGTAACGAGGTTGATGTATGACCCAACTTATACTCGCATCTTCATCACAGTATCGCCAACAATTGCTGGCGAACATTGGTGTTCACACTCGCTCGCACGCTCCAAATATAGACGAAACGCCCCGCCAGGGTGAATCACCAGTATCCTTGAGTAAACGTCTGGCGATAGAAAAGGCACAAGTGGTGGCAACTCAATTTCCTAACGACATTGTTATTGGCTGTGACCAAGTAGCACTGGTAGAAACCGATGAAGGGCGGGAATTATTGGGAAAACCCGGAACCATAGAAAACGCAGTAAAGCAGCTGCTACTTTGCCAAGGTAAAGTGGTTTTCTTCTTTACCGCACTCAGTTTATGTCAACATGGCGCGCAAAAAACAGTCACTCACGTTGAGGAAACAAAAGTGCAATTTAGAGCGCTCACAGAAGATCTCATTCGTGCCTATATTGACGCAGAGCGCCCATTAGACTGTGCCGGGAGTTTTAAGTCTGAAGGTATGGGAGTTTTGCTGTTTGAAAGGATTACCAGTAGAGACCCTAATAGCCTGATTGGTTTACCTGTCATGTTACTGCGCAATATTCTAGAGCGCCACTTTGACATCGACCTGCTGGAAATGGCGACACAGCCACTCCCCTCTGCCAAGTTTGCTAGTTGTTGATAAACACTAGCTCAAAAGCACACTGGGTAGCTCTTTAATGTCGTGAATAACGGCAATCGGTTCATGTTTTTCTAAGTGAAGTTGAGCATGAACTCCATACGATACCGCCACGCGATCCATTCCTATCGATTGCGCCATTTGCATGTCGTAGGTGGTGTCACCCACCATAACTGCATGTTCTACAGATACATTAAGGGCTTCTAGAAGTTGTAACAGCATATCAGGTGACGGCTTTGACGCAGCATCATCGGCACATCTGGAATCCGTGAAATAATGTGCAGTATTGGTTTGGTCCCACGCTCTTATTAATCCTCGCCTCGCCTTTCCGGTGGCTACCGCAAGTGTGATTCCTTTGTTTTTCAACGCTATAAATACGTCTTCAGCACCTTCAAACAGAGGACTAGGCGTTTTGTCTTGGTGAACAAATGCATCTTTATACGCATTCACAACTTCGTCAATTTTGACGTCGTCACGAAGCGCAAACAGCGTTTGAATAGCTTGCCTTAGACTTATGCCGATAATGTGACCAACTTCATCATCTGTTGGAATAGGCAACTCGCATACTCTTGCGGCAGATTGCATACAACGAATTATTTTGGCGGCCGAATCCATAACGGTGCCGTCCCAATCAAAAATAACTAACTTATATTTCGACATGACTTCTCAATTTGCCTATGTGTTGCTCAACTTGGCTAGGATGGACGACAACGCATTGTCATAAGGCGCTTCAAAGCGCACCGTTGTTTCGGATACTGGGTGAATAAAAGCAATACTTGCAGCATGTAGAAACAAACGATTTAGGCCATTCGTTCGCATTGCGGCATCAAATTCTGCCTCGCCGTATTTAGTGTCACAGGCAATAGGGTGTCCAGCATGAAGACAGTGCACTCTGATCTGGTGAGTACGACCAGTGATGGGTGAAGCTTCTACTAAACTCGCATTATCGTAGCGCGCTAATACGTGATATCGGGTTTCCGATGGCTTGCCATCGTCACTCACACTAACCATTCGCTCACCAGACTGCAAAATATTCTTTCTAAGTGGCGCTTTTACCTTGAACCGAGATTCGGGCCATTGGCCACTCACCAAGGCGTGATAGCGTTTATCCATCTTACCAGTGCGAAGTTGCTCATGCATGTGTCGAAGAGCTGAACGCTTTTTAGCGATGAGAATACACCCCGACGTATCTCTATCGAGCCTGTGAACCAACTCCATAAATTTTGCTTCGGGCCTGAGTGCACGTAAACCTTCGATTAACCCAAAACTAAGTCCACTTCCACCGTGCACGGCCATTCCCGAAGGCTTGTTTATCACCATGAGGCGATCATCTTCAAACAGGATATGAGACGTTAGTGCAGCGATGCTATCAAGTTTTGGAGACGGTGCGGTTTGGCCTTGAGACACTCGTACTGGTGGTATACGCACAAGATCTTCAGCTTTAAGTTTGTATTCGGGCTTAACACGACCTTTGTTTACTCTAACTTCACCCTTGCGTAAAATGCGGTAAATCATACTTTTTGGTACGCCCTTAAGCTGGGTACGCAAAAAGTTGTCGATACGTTGTCCGGCTAAATCGTCTTCGATAGTGACAAAACGGACTTTTTGAGAGACTTGTTCATTCATAACGCGAGTATAACGTATTGATGGGCGCTGCGAACACTCAAACTTTCACTACCGTCAAAAATAATTACTAAACGATGATTTTTCCTCCGAACCATCGTTTTTCGCATAAAACTCCCTTTAATATAACTTTATTTACTAACAATCCTTGCTTAATTTAGAGGGTTGGTGCCATAATCTAGTGTGTTTTTTCGCAGAAAGCGAAAGCGTAAAAACAAGCGCTACGGCAGGTAATAGCAAAAAGCTAAACAGCACTGCCTTATTTATAGGCGATATCGACATCGGATTGCTCAAGATCATTAGTAGGCAAAACATCCAACCAAAGTCACGTCGAATATTGCCGGCAAGCAAAAAAAGTTTGCCGTTTGGTGATCAGAATTGAATTGACAAACAAGTGCCATTGACCGTTTTGGTTCTTGTAACAAAAAATATAAAATATGTAAGGGTGGTCGTTCCCGACATTGATTTTACCATCGAAAAACAAGGCATAAGTTGTCATCATGGTAGTGAAATTGATATTGCGACATTACAACAAGATCCCCATACAGTCGTGAGATTGCATGGTGAGGGCTTGCACAAGTCACTTTAATTTTGTGTCTGAACGGCTGTAAAAAACAGAGTTAGATACAATGAAAAGAATGTTGATAAATGCAACTCAATCGGAAGAGTTGCGCGTTGCCCTAGTAGATGGTCAACGTCTTTATGATTTGGACATAGAAAGTCCAGGACACGAACAAAAGAAAGCGAATATTTACAAAGGCAAAATTACTCGTGTAGAGCCTAGCCTCGAAGCGGCCTTTGTTGACTACGGCGCAGAGCGCCATGGCTTCCTTCCTTTAAAAGAAATTGCACGTACATACTTCCCCAAGGGCTATAAGTTTGAAGGCCGTCCCAACATTAAGGACGTTATCAAAGAAGGCCAAGAAGTTATTATTCAAATAGACAAAGAAGAACGCGGTCAAAAAGGCGCTGCGCTTACCACTTTCTTGTCATTGGCTGGTAGTTATCTTGTACTTATGCCTAACAACCCTCGTGCTGGTGGTATTTCTCGCCGCATTGAAGGTGACGAACGAAGTGAGCTAAAAGAATCTCTGAGCAAATTAGACCTTCCAGATGGTATGGGTCTTATTGTTCGTACTGCTGGCGTAGGAAAATCATTCGAAGAACTAGAATGGGACCTGAAAGTTCTGCTCACGCATTGGGAAGCAATTTCTAAAGTATCAGAAGAACGTGAAGCACCTTTCCTTATTCACCAAGAAAGCAACGTTATTGTACGCGCTATCCGCGATTATTTACGTCGTGATATTGGCGAAATTCTGATTGATAAAACCAGCATTTATGAACAAGCACTACAGCATATTCAGCTTGTACGCCCTGATTTCGCCAACCGCGTAAAACTGTATCGCGGAGAAGTGCCACTATTTAGCCACTATCAAATAGAAAGCCAAATCGAATCAGCTTTCCAACGAGAAGTACGTCTACCTTCTGGTGGTTCAATTGTTATTGACCCCACCGAAGCGTTAACCTCGATCGATATCAACTCTGCTCGCGCAACTAAGGGCGGAGATATCGAGGAAACTGCTTTAAATACAAACTTAGAAGCCGCAGACGAAATCGCCCGTCAATTGCGTTTGCGCGACCTAGGTGGTCTAGTGGTTATCGACTTTATTGATATGACACCGGTACGTCACCAACGTGAAGTAGAGAATCGCATGAAAGATGCGGTTCGCAGCGATAGAGCCCGCGTTCAACTTGGCCGGATATCTCGTTTTGGTTTGTTAGAGATGTCACGTCAACGCTTGCGTCCTTCTCTTGGCGAATCAGCTCATCACGTTTGTCCTCGATGCTCTGGCCATGGAACTGTTCGTGGTACCGAGTCTTTAGCATTGTCTATTCTTCGCATACTTGAAGAAGAAAGTATCAAAGAAAATACAGGGCAAATTGAAGCGCAATTACCTGTGCCTGTAGCAACCTACTTATTGAACGAAAAGCGCAAAGCCATTCAGCGCCTTGAAAAACGCCACAACGTTGATTTGCTACTTATTCCTAACGCAAATTTAGAAACACCACATTACAAAGTTGAACGTCGTCGCCCGGACGAAGTCAGCTCTGATGCTAGTTATAACGTAGACTTGATGCCGGCAATAGAAACTGAAACCGAAAGCGTTACAGTAGCGCCAGTTAAGCGTGAAGAGCCTGCGCTAAAAGGTTTAGTTGCCCCCACAGCAGCGCCAGTTGTTCCCAATAAGCCTGAGCAAAAAGAAAGTGCATCTGCAACGCCTTCTCTACTCTCTCGTATTGGCAAGTGGTTAGGTGACTTGTTTAAAGATGAAGAAGAGCCAAAAGAGCAACCGAAGAAACGCGGTGGCAACCGTGGCAATAATCCTAGAAACAAAAAGTATGATGATCGCCGTCGTAAGCCTCGTAAGCAAAATCGTAGAAATGGCTCTCAAGATAACGCCAATGATGCCGACAATGGTCAACGCAAAGGAAAGGACTTTGACGAGAAGCGCAATAATAAACAGCGTAAACCTCGTAAAGGCCAACAAAAACGCGACGATCAACAAAAAGTAGCTAACGATAGCAACACAGAGCAGCAACCAGCTTCTACGCAGAAGAAACGTGAAGTTGCAGAGCGTCGTAAACGCAGAGACAATCGCAGAAGCGTTCGCGTTAAGAACGAAGAGACTGTTACAAATTCTGCAACCAATAGAAAGCCTGAAGACCAAGCTACTACCAAACCAGCAGCCCCAGCTAAGCAGAAGAGTAAGAAAGCTGAAACAGTAGCGGAAACAACAATCGAGCAAGTTGCATCGACGCCAGTTGAAAACACCGACACTAACATTGCTCTTAACAATGAAGCTGCTGTTAGCTCTACCCCTGAGTCTGTTGTTGAAACTAAGGAAAACAGTGACGAAGGTAACGGTAAGCGCGAATCTCGTACTCGCTCTCGTCGCTCACCCCGCCACGTTAGAGCAGCGGGTCAACGTCGTAAGAAAGAAGCACAGCAAAATGATGCTGATACTACTGAGCAAACCGTTGCACCAGTGCAAGCAGAAGCGACAGAAACAAAGGTAGATCAGGCTCCGGCGGCTGAAGTGTCGAATGACGCGCCAGTACCAACAGCAACATCAACACCTACAAACGTTACTGAGACTGCAAAAACAGAAGTACAGGAAGCAGATTCAGGGAAAGATGAAGCTGTTGAAGCTGTTGAAGCTGTTGAAGCTGTTGAAGCTGTTGAAGCTGTTAGTAAGCAAGCTAATACTGAAGAAACACCAACGCAAGAGGTCATTCAAAATCAATTGCAGTTTGACGTCGAATCTAACGAAGACACGCAACCCGTTGAAGCCGAGCCTGTTACTGACGCAATAACTTCTGAGCCTAAGCAAGTTGAAATTAACCTTGCTGAAAGCGTTGAAGCCGCCTCGAGTGAAAAGGCTCCAGAGGAAACGGCCCCTTCAAAGGAAATTGCTGACGAACCAGACGTTGTTGAAGCCACATCAGAGGTAACGCAGGTAAAAACACCTATCGCCTCTGAAGAACTGCTTTACGCGAGTGGTTTAGGTCGAGTACGTGCTTCTCATCCTATGGCACTTCCAGCCGCAGTTGACGATACCTTTGGTGAATTGACACTGGTATCAAAGGCAGATGATAGCCGCCCTGCGTTAGTAGTCTCGGGTAGATTTGCGGGTCTAGCGATGGCCACTAAAGTAGCAACCGCACCAACGACTCTGCCTACGGAAGTAGACGCTGCTGAGCCTAAGTCAGAAGTGACGGAAGAAGCGGAAGCATAATACTCTCGTAAAATCTTGTTAGAATAGAGGCCGCTTAACAGCGGCTTCTTTGTTATATGAGGTATTGAATGGGCTTGATTACACCGGAACACATCACTTGGGTAGAACGTATTACTGGTCACTGTGTTGAACATACGTCATTTATTCAATCACTATGGAATGATTATGGTGCGTGTTTTAGAGCGAAGTTAGCCAACAATGACGCGCCCATAGTCGTCAAATGTGTCGTACCCAACCCAGATGCGAAACACCCAAGGGGTTGGCAATCGAATCACGGTCACAATAGGAAAGTACGCTCTTTTCAAGTTGAGCAATACTTTTACGCCAACCTGCAACCTCAAACCAATATCACATGCCAAGTGCCTCGAAATTTGTATTCAGACACCAATGGCGATGCTTCACTACTGGTACTTGAAGATTTAGACCACCTTGGTTTTACAGCTCGTCGAAATACACTATCCATTAACGAGGCTGATGTAGTGTTAAAGTGGCTAGCGAATTTTCACTCGCGGTTTATCAACAGTAAAGATTCATCTGTTTGGCCCCAAGGTGGATATTGGCATTTGGCAACCCGACAAGCAGAATTGCAGGCTATGGAAGATGGCCCACTCAAAAAGAATGCACAAGCCATATCCGAGCGACTGCATAACACCACCTACTCCACGATTTTGCATGGAGATGCCAAAGTGGCAAATTTTTGCTTTACCCAGTGTATGACCCAATGTGCCGCTGTTGATTTTCAATACGTGGGCCACGGCCCTGGCATTATTGACGTTGCTTACTTTCTTGGCAGCGCGCTAAGTGAAGAAGACCTATACACATATACTGATGATTGTTTAAATAGCTATTTTGTGTATTTGTACCAAGCGCTCTCTGCAACCCTGAAACAAAATGAGAAAGAGGAACTGATTTCTCAATGGCGTGAGCTCTACGTATTTGCTTGCGCTGATTTCCATCGATTCCTTGCTGGGTGGAGTCCAGAACATTGGAAAATCAACGAACTCATCGCAAAGCAAACACAACAAGCACTCAATAAGCTAGCTAGGTAGCTATTTACAACTCGCTACCATCCCGATACTCATTGCGATATTGAGTGGGCGTTTTATCAAAATGCTTTTTAAAAATAGCGTACATAT
>Ga0256829_1001051_pt1 | contig 23859 bp, 21 predicted proteins | sample 131447metaG_FD_185979 | JGI IMG/M metagenome (GOLD analysis project Ga0256829, IMG submission 185979) | Hydrothermal vent microbial communities from Lau Basin, Pacific Ocean - 131-447 | ecosystem: Environmental > Aquatic > Marine > Hydrothermal vents | place: Pacific Ocean: Lau Basin | collected...
AAGTACGACTGGTGCTGCTCTTTGGCGTGGTGAATAAACAAATAGCACAGCACACAAGCAATGAGCGCAAAGTAAGTAATTTCGTGAAAATTGGCCGATGAGAAGCTGATGAGTAAGGCAACGGCCACTTGAACCAGCAGCCATTTAAGTAAATGCCGACTGCGAGAACGAAACCACGCCATAAGCACCTGCACTACGCTAAACAGTAGCGGAATGAAAATACCCAGTGTGGTCTTAATATCAAAGCCTTGAGCAAAGAAAACGCACACTATGGTGCAAAAGGCCCCTGTGTATATCCAGTGTACTGCGTGCTTACCCGACACTTTACGTGCGCTAAAGGTCAGTAGCATTAACCCAAACAGGCAAGAAAATGCGGTAACGGCGAGTAGTCTAACGTCGTGCCACGGATAAGTGTACGACACTAGCCCACGACTCATTTCGGTAAACAAATGGGCACCTGCCAGTAAACACATGACGCCAGAAACAATGTGCAGCGATTGATCTGTGCGCAGAAAGGCAAGCACGGCAAAGTAAATCCCACCAACCAGAAAGGCCCCCACCAAGACCATACCAAACTGGGCGTATTGCTGAATGTAGTCACTTGGGTCGGTGTATTCGCCTATGCCAATAAAATGAATGGGATAACCTAATCGCAGCAGACTTTGTTGTGCTGAAAGTTCGAGAACAAGAGTGTTGTCTTCAGGTTGTAGTTGAGAGGGGTTCAATGGAAAAACCACGTCCATTTTGCCAGCAACTTCGGTGTCTTTGGAGCCTGGCGTACCGTTGACTCCCACCAGCTCTCCATTAAGAAAAGCCCGACTAGATGCCTTAGCGAATAAAAACAATCCCAAGGGTTTGCGCATTTCATCCAAACCTTGCGGGGCGTCAAAGCTGATTGACACCCAAATATGACGGCCTTGAGGGTCTACGTCGATAAGATTTGCAATCCGACATTCGAGCTCGGTGAAAGTCGGAACTTTTGATACTGGGGTTGTAAATTCACACAGCTGAACAGGTGACGATGCAGAAATGCGTGCTAAAGATTCAGCAACACTCTGAACACTCACAAACATCAATGCCATTATCAGCCATTGGGTGAAACCTAACCTCATACTCACCGAATTCCTTTGCTACCGTTCATCGAATTTTTACTACCGCTTAACGGAATCACCAATAAAATCAGCCCATTGGAAGATTTTCCATTCACACTCACAAAGGGCTAACGCTTAATAGATGCATGCAATCAAAGCCGCACGAGCTTAATTAAAACTAGCATGCAGGAGTCATAAAATGCGAATTACATCCATTCTTATAGCAGCATTCTTTCATGGCATTGTGCCCCTAACCGCAGCGCAAGACATGTACCCCAATGAGAAAATCATTGTATTTGAAGCCAATAGTGGCGACACCACAGATGCGGTAGAAGGCTACTTTATGGCGCCAGAAAACCGCAACAATCCCGATAGCCGAGACATTCGCGTTAACTACGTGCGCTTTCCTGCGTTAACCGAAGCTGCTGCGAACAATGCGCCTATAGTCTATTTGGCCGGTGGCCCAGGTGGTTCGGGAATAGGTACCGCTAAATGGCGTCGCTTTCCATTGTTTCAGGCAATGAGAGAATATGGCGACGTGATAGCGCTAGACCAACGAGGTACGGGAGCATCAGAGCAAGCAGAACAATGCGTATCAAGTGTTACACTTCCGCTAAACCAAGTTGCGACTACAGAACACGTATCCTCAGCTTATACCCGTGCTGCGACAGAATGCTTTGATCAATGGAAGTCCCAAGGAATAGATGTTTATGGCTACACCACAGTACAAAATGCATTAGATATTGACGACCTACGAAAGCACTTGGGCGCTGAAAAAGTCTCGTTATGGGGTATTTCTTACGGTAGCCATTTGGCGCTTGCGGCAATGAAACTTTTGCCAGACCATATTGACCGTGTTGTTTTGGCCAGCGTTGAAGGGCTAAACCAAACCGTAAAACTTCCCCAAGGTACCGATGATTATTTTGCGGCCGTACAAGCGGTGATTGACCAACAACCACTGAAAGCCATGGTACCCGACTTACCGGCATTAATGCGCAGTGTTCACGATGCGCTAGAAAAGCAACCTCTAGCGTTGGAGATACCGAATAGAGACGGCTCAACTACAACTATGCTGTTCCAAAAAGGCCATATGCAAGCCTTGGCGAGCATGATGATAGCTGACCCAGGCCAATACCTTGCCATGCTGATACACACCTACTTGAGCTTAAGTGCTAACGATACAGGCTTACTGATGTCGATACTTCAACGAGGTATGTTTAACGAAGAACCACTGTCGTTCAGACTTATGCCACTTGGAATGGATGCCGCTTCTGGTATTACGTCAGAGCGTTTGGCTCTGGTTGAACAACAAGCTAAGTCGAGTTTGCTTGGGTTAATGCTCAACTTCCCTATGCCTATGCTTAACAACTTTGATACTAAGCTTGATTTGGGGGATGACTTTAGACAGGACCCACAATCGACTATTCCCACACTGGTGTTTTCGGGCAGTCTCGACGGACGAACTTACCCAAGTGAACAAGCACAAGCAGTGGCTGGGCTTAGCAATCTTACTCATATTGAAGTGCAGTATGCGGGTCATAATTTGTTTATGGCGTCACCTGAAGTGCAAAACAGAATGGAAACCTTCTTTGCTGGTAAGGAAGTAAGTGAAACTCCCATTCCACTTCCCTTACCTAACCTGAGCTTTTCTAGACCGGAGTAATTCCCTATTGTGCAAACCGCAAAGACTTGATAGAACTAAAAATAATCACTATTCCCTTGAGATTTACTATGAAGTTTTTGCGTTGTTGTGCCAGTGTAATACTAAGTCTATTCACTTTGACGGTACTCGCTCAAAACGAAATGAAATCAGTTGAGGTAGCACCTTCAGCATTGGCTCCTCGCCCAATCATGATTCAGGGGCCAATGCCTATTGAAGCGGAATACTTTGCTTCATTGCTCACAGAAGTGTCTACATTCACATCAGGCAACGCCACTTTTTACCGTGGAATGTTAAATCACTACCCAGTTGTTGTGGTGAAGACGGGCAAAGGGTTAGAAAACACCGCTGCTGCTACCGCTGTTGGTATAAGCCTGTTCAATCCAAGACTTATTATTAACCAAGGGACATCTGGCGGGCATGATCCTTCGCTTAACGTAGGCGATATTGTGCTGGGCGAGCGCAGCGTCAACGCCGCCAACTTTAAAACCCCCAAACGATTGGCAGGTGAAGGTTCCGACCCAATGGCATGGATACCTATGGACTTGATGGCGTCGGAAGGCAGCGCGGGCGAAGGAAGCAGTGCCGCCGATGCTGAGAAGATACGCTACTATCGTGGCGACCAAACACTCATTGATTTAGCGCTGTCCATTAAAGCTAAGCACACCCGAGGGAAAGTAGTAACTGGCACCATAGGAAGTGGTAACTTTTGGAATAACGAAGTGGATAGAATTGCATGGCTACACAACAATTTGGGTACAAGCGTTGAAGAGATGGAAAGTGCTGCCGCTGCACAAATAGCGCACGCTTATCATGTACCTTTTATTGGGGTGAGAATTTTGTCGAACAATATTACCAATCATGGTGAATACGACCCATCAACCGCTAAAGACTGCCAGCAATTTGTTCGTCACTTGGTCACCGCGTATATCGAAACATTGCAAGAAACGCCGCGCTAATTTCGCTCGGCGTTCTTGTTCTTGCTTTTATTTGCTTACGTCGAACGCTAAAAGCTCTTTGTTTAAACGGCTAATTTGCTCGTCTAGCTCGTGTAGCTTGGCTCGATTGTCAGTGATATTGTTCACTTGAAGTAATGAAGAGTCCTGTAGGGTTTTAGCAGATTCAGCAATGGCGTTAGACATGGCCGAGTGCTCTTCAGTCGATGCCGCCACTGTAGTAATACTCTGATTCAATTGATTAATCAGACTGTTTATTTCATTCATTTTTTCACTGGCTTCGTTCGAGCTAGTAACGGTTTCTAGCACCCTAGAAGAACATTCTTGCATCACATCAACAGACTTGCGGGCGCCTTCAGACAAGCGTTCAGTAATCTGGTTAATTTGTTCTGCATTCTCGCCAGTTTTATTGGCCAGTGTTCTTACTTCATCTGCAACCACTGCAAACCCACGACCATGCTCACCTGCACGAGCAGACTCAATAGCGGCATTCAGTGCTAACAAGTTAGTTTGGTCGGAAATACTCTTAATCGAGTCCATGGCCACGGCGATAGTAGATACCATGTCTGCCAACTCAGAGATAGATGTAGTAGCGTTATCCATGTCTGACTTAAGGGCACCAGCTTGGTTAGCGTTGTTATCGATAAGGTCCTTGGCATTGCCTGTTTCTCGCTGCACATTGGTACTTAACGCACTAATACCCTCAACATTTTGCGCGACGTCTTGATTTGCTTCACTAATTTGGTCAAGGGCTAGGGATATTTTTGCAACTTCGTCTGCATTGCTATTTAGACTATCCACGGTGGCTGCTGACGATGAAGAAATCTCCGACGACAAATCTTGCGCGGTAGCACCACTGGTTTGTGTTGTGCCAATAAGACTTCTCAGCGCACTCAACAAGCCATTAAATGCCTTAATTGTACTAGAATCACCTTTTACCGAAGACGAAATAGTAATAGTGTTGTCAGCCATCATGTCATCAACAGCGCTCGACAAGGTGACATTAGATACTGATTCCCGTTCGGCTTTTTGAGCAACGTAAATTAATACAATACCTTCCGCCACTGCAAAGAAGGCGTGTACTAACAGTACTGAAAAGGTGAGATGGGTATCTTCAAATATATATACGCCAGATCCGCCGGTTTGCATCATGTAGAAAGACAGATGGTGAACAGCAATAAAGACAACGGCGCTTACAATGACCTTCCAATCGCGGTAAATACTGAGAAAAGCGAGCAAGGTGAATATTTCAAAATGCGCTTCAGTAAAGCCCAACACCAATTGGATATGCAAAGCCGTTAATGCCTGCGTACCTACGGCAACGCCGTGACGGGTCAGGGCTTCACCTGGCGTAGTTTGTATAAGAAGCAAGGGAACAGCTGCGATTATTGAGCTAAGCACAATACTCATCATCAACGAACCCGTAGATGCACCAATAGCAACGGCGGCAACCCACTGCACACCGATTACGATACGGAAAATCTTATTTGCTTCAATTGTCCACGGATACACCATGTAAGCCCCTCTTACGACAAATCTAACTATTCACGCAGCAACACTTAACGTCTTTAATAGTTGACCCTAATACCAATAAGATCAATGTTTACTACGAAAGAACTAAAACCCAGAACAGGTAGTTCTGAGTATTGCCTCGTTATCTGCAACCAGACACTAGTCTTTAGTCGATTTAGAGAGCTTTTGCCCGTTTTTAGCAAAATTCATTCTTTAGTATAAGTGGCTAAAGGGGTTACCACTCGGTAGGAGTTGCTATAGTGTTTGTTATAATGTTTTCGAAAAGCGAGATTCTTTTCTCAATTCAGAGAAAGCGCACTTTTAATACGGTCTGCTGCGCGTTTAAGCCCTTGCTCACTGTCAGCAATAATCTCGATTCTAGAATCTTGGTAGGTCTCGATTGGTTCCACGCTAAGCTTTCCATCGGCAAGATTGAAACCTTTGGTTCCCTGATTGGTGTTTACCACACCTTTAAATCGCTCTACATTCAGCTTTTGTATCGTTTGAAAAAGTAGTTTGTAATCGAAAACCATGCGTGAGGAGAATATCCACCCGCAAGAATAAAAACCCTGACCGCTGTTTTCTACTTGTAACCAATCTTGCTCCGGTGGTAACGCAAGCTCAGTAGCTTCTGACTCACCATGGGCATGACTATGTCCGTGGTCGTGGTCGTGGTCGTGGTCGTGAGAATGCACTTCTGTTTTTTCCGCAGGCAAATTAAAACGACTGGGTGACTCAAGCAAAGCGAGATCAATGTTTCCGTGATCTGCGTGGCTAAGTGGAATGTCCATAACTCCTAGACCTGCTCTGTAAACATTCAAGTTATCAAAATCCTCTGGGCGGTATAGGTCGCCTTTGGTAACCACCAAGTGATCGGCTATATGCACTTGTTCTTGAAACGTTGCGTGGTCTCGCCACTTAGCAGAAGTAAGCTTTCGAGCGTCAATAAGTGTTAGCGTAGCTTTGATATCGAGCACGCCTTGATAGTGAGGCTCACATAAGGTTTCTAATACCTCTGCGGGGTGACCCAAGCCCGTGGGTTCAATGAGTAAGCGGTGGGGCTTAGCTTGCGCTAATAGCTGATTGAGCGCTATTTGCATGGGCAACCCAGACGTACAACACATGCACCCGCCCGGTACCTGACGTACATAAATCCCGTCTTTTGAGTCAGCCTTGCTACCTTGCATAAGCGCACTATCTATGCCGACTTCGCCAAACTCATTAACTAATACTGCCCATCGTTCGTTGCTGGGCTTGGTTGCCAGCAACGCTTTAATCAAGGTGGTTTTACCGGCACCTAAAGCTCCGGTAATGACGTTAGTAGGAACTCCTGAAATCACTTCATTACTAGTTACTGAAGCTTCCCTCATGCAACAAACTCGTCCCATGGGCCAGTAATAGCAAGGGTCACTGTAGGCGAGTATAGGTTCACAAACAGTGTTTTTCCGTCTGGAGAAAAACATGCACCCGCTGGTTCGGTTTGCAATCTCACCTTGCCTAAGTCGTAAGTCTTGCCCTCTGGCGTTACGCCTTTAAGATGATTATCAACCAAGTCGGAATATTGATCTTCGCACACTATCAAGTGGCCGTTTTGCCCAATGGTAAGGTTGTCGCCAAAATTAAATGTGGCTTTGTCAGGGCTCTCGAGGAATAACGACAACTCACCGGGCTGTTCCTGTTCACCGGATTTACCTTCCATAGGTGATGGCACGTAACGCATTATTTGACCCAACTTTTTGTTGCCACCACTGGTACAGCAAAAATACATCTCATCGCCATCGAATTGGATACCTTCGCCCCGTGCAAATAATGCTGCTCCGTCGTTATATCCTCGTGCTCGTAAATCGTCCTCTGGGCTAGTGACGTTATCTAAGTCTATCCAGTAACACCCATAGGCTTTATCCGATTCCATCGTCACTGACGACCAGTTTCTTGTGTCAAACTTGGGGGCATCAATTATGGCCAAAGCTTGTAACCTGCCGCCTTTATCTAACTGACCTTGAACATTAGGGATAAAGCGATAAAACAAGCTATCACCTCTGTCTTCGGTTAGGTAAACAATGCCGGTTCTAGGGTCTACACAGGCAGCTTCATGATTAAAGCGACCCATGGCTTTTAACGGCACAGGCGCCACTAAACCGCTAGCACTTGCTGGAACTTCAAAAACGTAACCGTGATCTTCGCCAATAATGCTAGACGCTTTGTCGACCGACTCTTCACAGGTTAACCAGCTATTCCATGGCGTTGTGCCACCAGCGCAGTTGCGAACGGTTCCTAGAAGACTCATAAATTGGTTGTCAACTTCTCGAGTTTTGACGTTGTATACAATACTGCTAGTACCACCGGCTAATGGCCTACCTGAAGCGTGGCTGTCGTAGGCTGATGATGCGAGATTTTCAGGCGGTAATTGCTTGTGCTCATTGCCCTTAGGTAATGGGATCTCATGATTTCGAACCAGTACAACCCGTTCTTCATCCAACGGAATACATCCCATACCATCGGCGCGATCAGGAACCGGTAAACCGTCAGACATAACATCGCCCAGCTTTGATAACACGCGATACTGAAAGCCTTCAGGCAAATCTAATAGGCCATTTGGATCACTCACAAGCGGTCCGTAGGCTTTATCGAAGGGTAATGCACCCTTGCCATTGCCTTCCAACAGTAACGCAGATGCTTTTAGGTGAGTGAATAACCCGCCAAAAGCGATACCGACTAACCCTTTATTGAATTGACGACGGTTTATCATTATCCGTTCCTTACTTTGTAAATACTTAAGCGTGACCTATCACACGTCATGTTATAATATAACATTAACCGATAGATATCGCGCTAATGGGATGTGAGGATGAATAAAAAATCAATATTGGCACTTACCGTGGCAATGTGCACTACTTTCAATATCTATGGTCAGTCTCATGTGCACGACCAAGGAACCTTGTTCATTGGGCAAGACAGCAACACCTGGACGTTTCAATTTGTGCTTCCTGCTGCCAATGGTTTTGGATTTGAACACTTACCTGAGAGCCAAAGTGACTTAGATGCTGTAAATGCGTTCATTAGCAAGATATCAGAACACACGAACAGTATTACACTACCTAGAAGTTGCGAGTTAACCTCTTTTTCAGAGAGCTTCAGTGAAACGTATGTCATAGCCGTGGAAAATGAACATCATGACGACCATGATGAGCACGAACATCACAACGACCATGATGAACACGAACATCATGACGACCATGCTGAACACGAGCATCACGACGACCATGATGAACACGAGCATCACGACGAACATGATGAGCACGAGCATCATGAAGACCATGAAGGACACAGCGAGAGTACTCACAACGATCTGACATTTCAGTATGTTTTAGCGTGTAGTGATGATTCACCCGAGTTTTCTGTCACCTTATTTGAAAACGCACTTAACCTTCATGACATCACCGCACAGTGGATCACAGAGACAGGTCAAGGTGCAATCGAGCTTACACCACAACGCAATCAACTTAACTTTGGGAGTAATTAATGCCACAAAACAATGACAAGTCACGGTTTTCAGCCGACCACGCAGCGGTCGCGCTTTCAGTGCTATGTACACTGCACTGCTTACTGTTACCTGTGCTCTTGATTCTTGTTCCCACAGGATCGTTCTTTTTATTCTTGAGCGATGAGTCGTTTCATGCGTGGATTCTTGTTGCAGTGCTGCCAATTAGCTTGTTAGCCGTCATCTCTGGTTACCTTCATCACAAGCGCTTGTCTACCCTAGCCTTGTGCTTGTTTGGCATTGCTCTTCTCGTAGTATCCGCCGCGGTTGGTCACGATTTGTTTGGTCACGAAGGTGAAATTGCCGTCACAATAATGGGGTCAGTGTTAATTGCTGCCGGTCATATCAGAAACATTCGCTTAAAGCGTGCTGCTAACGAAGCGGTGAATACCAATTAATGACTGCGGAAATCATCAGGATTCCCAACGAAGGGACGAATAGAAACGGTATCTAATTGGTATGCTGCCGTTCCCATAGGATCTTCAAACATACCTTGTGAAAACAAGCCATTCACAAGGTATGCCTTTTCTAACTCAAAGTCAGTAAATCCTGATGCTAACTTAGTGAAAACCATTTGATTAGGCGGCGGAGGCGGAAAGTGAATACACGCGCCAAAGTAAGGCACAATGAACACTATTTCAGGGCTTTGGTCTTCATGAAAGCTAATAGGCACGATAAACCCAGCCATCGCTACAGCAGCACCGTTATAGGTGTCTAGCGTATTGGTGGAGTACATTGCTGCTTGGTAGTTCTGGTCTGACGCCGCTTGAATCGATCGAAGAATATTACTGGTTACATCTTCAACAGTGTTGGCAGACGAGCGGGTTTGGTATTGAGATAACGCGTCCCGCTCTGCGTCTGGCAAGAGCGCTTGCCACTGTAACTCAATGATTGATCGAGATTGAGATTGAGATTCAAATGAACGAACTAGACTGCTATCGGGTGCCGTATAGACAAGATGCCTAGCATCAAAGCGCTGTTTTAAATAAACAGCAAGAGGTTGAGCCGCCATACCAAGCAGGGCGAAGGCAAAAACAACCAGTGTTATCTTTACGCCCAATCGCATATGAATTAGCGCTCGCCTTGTTTACCCTTCAGTGGTTAGATAAACCCGTTGCACATACAAATAGGGGTAACCATTCAAACGCGCTTTAGCGGTTACTTCAATATGATGCTCACCAGGTGTAGTTACCTCATAGTCCAACGCATATGAACCATTGTTAGCTACTAGTTCCTCAGACTGTGCCGCTCCAAGGGTTAGTCCTGCACTTGATGTAAAGATAAGAGACACATCTTGATATTCACCCGGCAAGGTATATTTGATATCAAGCACGTTTGCGTCGTTAACTTCAGCAACTATGTTCTCGGCAAATTCCAGTTTAATCTGTTGCGGCTCTACACGCTGTTTTCTAACTAGCGGGTGGCTTCCACCAATACCAAAAGCACCAAACATAGCATTACCATGGTACTCACAAGCAATGGCTTGAGAGAAAGGCAGTGCAAGCAACAAGGCTAGGCCTACTACACTTATTTTCTTCATCATGTTTTATCCCTCGTATGGATAATGATTTGCTACTGAAAGGGCGTATGCGGCACTGCCAATAGCATTATCTGTTTGCTCTATCGAAACTTTGCCTTCAAACCAGAATGGCGCTTCTAATTCTTCAACGGCAATACCTTCTTTTACTTGGGCATACACCATTTGGTTCGGTGGAGGTGGCGGTAAGTGCAGGCACGCGCCAAAATATGGCACGATGAAAAACTCAGTTACCTTTTGTTCTTCGTTCGATTCTAGCGGAACAATGAACCCGGGTATTTTTACCGTTTCACCGTCAAACTCAGCCACAACTCTGCTTGATTTTAAGGCTGAGAAATAACGGGTTGCCGCCTCATCTTCAGTTTGTAACGCTCCCATTTGATCAAGGGAGTCTTGCGCTGAACCGTCAGCAATATTCAATACGGACTCGGGCGGGTTTAGCAAGGCATCAAGATCATCTTGAGGCATGAGTTCAACCCACTCGATTAGTCGATACTCTGTATTCTCAGCATACACGACTGCTGATAATGTACTCATTATAAGTACAAATAATGCTACACACGCTCTATTGATTCTTTGCATACAAAATGAGGTCATTCACCATCCACAATTGAAATATGTTATAACATACACGGCTTAGTTAAAAAAATATGATTTCGATTAAAACCGCTAGGAGACGCTGAGTTGCATAATTACGCCATTGAAATTGACGACGTGTGTCACAGTTACGGAAGAAGTCCCCAAGCAACGACATTTCGTTTACCACAATGGCATGTGGAAAAGGGCGACAAAGTATTTCTTCACGGCAACTCGGGTTCTGGTAAATCAACCTTATTGAATTTGTTGTCGGGTGTTCTTGCGCCGCAAAGTGGTAGCATTAAACTACTCGGTAACAACACTACCGCGCTCTCAAATGCCAAAAGGGATTTGTTCCGCGCCCAACATATTGGCGTGGTGTTTCAAACCTTCAACTTGATTCCCTATCTTTCCGTTAAGGGTAACATAGAACTAGCCGTGCACTTTGCCAAAGGTAATACCAAAGGTGCTAAAGCTGATGTGACGCAAAGAATGCTAAGTTTACTCGATACCTTAAAGCTAAGTGCAGATATTCTAGAGCGCCCGGTAAAGCAATTGAGTATTGGCCAACAACAGCGAGTCGCCATTGTTCGTGCACTTATCAATACACCAGAAATACTTTTGGTGGACGAGCCCACCTCAGCGCTAGATGCTTCCGCCCGTGATGCCTTTATGGAAGAGCTGATGAGTACCGCTACGGCGTCTCAAACCACAATGATATTTGTAAGCCACGACCAAGCATTGAGCGCTTTCTTCTCTAATCACACTGATATTCAGGCCATTGCTACATTGAGCAATAGTGCTCAAGGAGGGGCGTAGTCATGTTGCTTTCACTCGCCAAGCAGAGTCTGCTTAGCCGTAAGAAAACGGTTTTTCTTACCTTTATGTCACTGACTATCAGTATGCTTGTTCTCTTTGGTGTTGAGCATATTCGACTACAAGCCAAAGAAAGCTTCAACCGCACCATTTCGGGAACTGACTTAATTGTTGGTGCACCCAGTGGACAACTCAATCTACTGCTTTATTCAGTATTTCGCATAGGTTCGCCCACTAACAATATTAAATACGAGTCTTATGAGCGTTTGGAAAATCACGCTTTAGTAAATTGGGCTATCCCTATGTCTTTAGGTGATTCTCACAAAGGCTTTCGGGTACTGGGTACAACCAATGCCTACTTTGAACACTTTAAATACGGTACCAAAGAGCCACTGGTATTTGCGGATGGACAACCTTTTGAGACATTGTTTAATACCGTACTTGGTGCAGATGTAGCTCGAGAGTTAGGTTATCGGCTGGATGACGATATTGTCATTGCTCACGGTATCGGCAATACCAGTTTTCAGAACCATACTGACTCTCCATTTAAGGTCACTGGCATACTTGAACCTACCGGGACACCCGTAGACAAAACCGTTCACGTGAGTCTTGAGGCCATTGAGGCGATTCACTTGCCGCCCCACAAAGTAAAAGCTCTGGTAGAAAACCCGCAAGCGTTTCCTTTGGAAATCGACAGTGTTACTGCGGTCCTCTTAGGGCTTAAAACCAAGTTTGCTACCTTTACCTTACAAAGAGAGGTAAACAACGATCCAAAAGACCGCTTAATGGCAGTATTGCCTGGGGTTGCGTTAAGTGAACTGTGGAAGTTGGTGGGTAATGTTGAAGGGCTTTTGAGGGCTATTGCAGGCATGGTATTAATTTCTGCCCTATTTGGCCTTTCAACCATGCTACTAGCTTCAATGAACGAACGACAAACGGAAATTGCAGTACTACGTATTCTGGGCGCTGGCCCTTATAAAATAGCCGCGCTCATCGTGGTTGAAGCGCTGCTGATGTCAGCCGCAGCTATGGTTACGGCATTAGGAGTATTGTCACTTAGCTTAATGGTACTCAAAAAGTGGCTAGCCGCAGAGTTTGGCCTATTTTTAAGCGCCAATGTGCTCTCTCAAGAACAGTTTGTGATCATGCTATTGGTGATGACCGCCAGCTTAGTGACCTCGTTAATTCCAAGCTTTGAAGCGTATAAATCGTCGCTGCATCAAAGGCTATCGAAATAAATTCAAAATCCCCCAAAGGCTAACGCCTTTGGGGAGAAAGTCGCAGCGCGACAGTTAAGGACGGCGGAAGTGCCGATCACGCAGGAGCAGTTATCGGCCTGCAAAAATAATCCACGCCTATAGCGTGTCCTGGGCAAGCCGAAAGCCGTATCTATTGTTTTGGGCCCCATTTCTCCCCCAAAGCCTTTTAACAACGCGTAAATCTCCCGTCAAGTTGTCCCATGAACCTCCACGCAATACAGTACGACGATAATCGCCACCTCCCGAAGCTCCCCAAGCCTCACCATTGAAAGGGGCGCCGTCATAGTTGCTGTGCCAAAAATCTTGCGTCCACTCCCACACGTTCCCGTGCATGTCGTATAACCCAAAAGCGTTAGGTTTGAATGACGCCACAGGTGCAGTTTGCTTGTTGTCCCACTGGCTCCCACATCCATCACAATTCGCGTTGTTTCGCCCAATGTCGTTACCCCAGCTGTACTTCGTAGTGCTTCCTGCTCGTCCGGCATATTCCCATTCGGCCTCAGTAGGTAAGCGAAATTGTTGACCGGTTTGTTGATTTAACCAAGGGATGTAATGCTGGGTAATGTTATTCAAGCTAACGTTGATTACGGGGCGATTACCTTTACCCCACCCGGCATCACTATCATTATTTGGACACACCCCTGCATCTATGCAAGGTTGGTACATATCCCATGTAACTTCGGTTGTCATTACCCTAAATGCCGGCACAGAAACGCGGTGTGCGGGCTTTTCATTCGAGCTACCATAACTGCTGCCCATCGTAAATGTGCCTGAGGGTATGCCTTTTAAAGTAATAGGCGTACCGTTAACGTGTACGGTAACATCTTCAGGGGCGTGCCCAGGCTGCGATGTGCGGTTCTCTGTGTTGCTTACCGGGTTTTGCACTACTTGTAGTTGGCTCGAGTTACCAGTTATCCAATAGTAGCCATAACCCACCGCTACAATAACCGCAGCGGTTAAAAGCCACTCCTTAGTGGAATTGGTAGTCTTTACTTGCGTACGTTGCTGTGCAGTGGCATTTGAACTAACTGTACTAACTTTTGGCTTTTCGGTAGGTTGCTCTTTTTGGGAGGCTTTTGGTTTGTCTTTTAACCTTTCGGTAGACGGTGGCGTACTTCCACTTGAGTTACTAGCATCTGCATTGCTTGGCTTGGGCTTGCTTTGTGGCTTCACAAATTTTATTGCACTTTTAGCCAAACATTTAGACCGAACAATGTCAGTAAGCTCAGCTACTGGCCTACCGGTTGTCATCGCCCCCGCTTCGGCCATGGCAACAACATCGTCGTCATCAAGCTTTTCCCCTTGTGCTGACAGTGCATTTATACGGGCTATAAATGCCATATAAGCGCCAAGCTCAGGGTTTTCTTCGGAAAATTGGGCTTGCTGAATTGTTATAAACTCAGTCAAGGCGGCGTCGTCCATATTGACGAGCTTTGCCATAGCATTTAACGCTTTGCGGGTTTTAGCCGTTACTTCACCATATTGCGTTAAGCTTTCTTTTAGCTTTGTTTGCAGCGGCTTAAATTCAGCCTTAACCACACTGCTTGCCCCGCTCTCTACCCAGGTACCTGAGTGTTCACTGGTGTCTGGTAAGGCCGTGTTGGCTTGAGTAAACGCCGTTTGCATTGCCCCTGCGTTAGTGGGGCGTTGGTGTAAGTCTTCACTCAGCGCCTGTAAAATAAGTTGGTTAATGCCTTCAGGCAACTGTGGGCAAGCTATGTTTGGGTCGGCAAAGCGCAGTGTAGGCAGCTTTCCCGTAAACATGCGGTAGGCCAGTACACCCAAGCTGTAAACATCGGCACGGGCGTCTACGTGCTTGGCGCTTTCTCGCTGTTCGGGTGCCATGTAGTTACGACTACCCATACCCAAGTTCGACACTGTTGAATGGCCACCGTCAGGGGCTTTGGCTATGCCAAAATCAACGATTTTAATTTGGCCTTTGTCACTCAACATAATGTTGCCGGGCTTAATATCACGATGCACTAAACCTTGCTCGTGGGCATCAGCCATACCTTTTAAGGTTTGCCCTAAATACACCATTGCCATTTCAAAGGCGATGGCCTTAGGGTGCTGAGCAGCTGGCAGCTCTTCTAGGGCACGGGTTTCAAATACATCTTTACCTAATAAGTCTGCCAAACTTTGTTTTAAGTAAGGCATCACATAATAAGGGGCACCGTCATCAGTAGTGCCGTATTCAAGTACCGAAACAATGTGAGGCGCATCGTCAAGTTTGGCCAATATCTGAGCTTCGGTTTGAAAACGATTGCGCAGTACATCCAACCCTTCGGTATTCGTCGACGTAGCAAAAGCAATCACGTTGTCGTCTTTGGGTTGAAACACCTTAATAGCAACATCGCGCTTTATGACGGGGTCGTGAGCTAAGTACACTGCACCAAACCCGCCAGCGCCCAGTTGTTTGATTATTTGATAACGTCCAAGTTGTTGCATAATATCTACAGCTTCCCTTCATTATTAAGTGTTTTACGCACCAACTAAACATGCCAGTCATGTGCTATATGAAATTAAATTTGCTTGCTCAATGTACACCAATTGGTTACACTTTGAACAGTGATATTGATGGAGTAATCACTGGGCTAACTTCAGTAGGCTTGATAAAAAACCTACGCCAATGTTATGGCTTAAGACAAGGAATCATGGAACGTGTCGCTTCAGTATTTATTGCTACTAATAAGTGTTGCGCTAGCTGCTTGCACGAGTACTTCTGTAGCTGCAAACAACGATGCAGTTACCGATAACTTCAAAGAGTTGGTGGCTTTCGCGGGAATTACGTTCCAGGGCAGTAAAGCAGAGCTTGCATCCCGTTATCGTTATAGTTCGCAAATTGTTTCTGAACAAAAACTCAATCGCACACTATACCAATCTATTCTTGCCTCGCCACCACAACACATTGAAATAACACCAAGTATTCTTGATAAAGATGATGGCTACAAGTACGCCATGACTATGTTAATTGGTAACGAAGTAGTGTCGGTTGAAGAGTCAGTAATAAACAATCAACGGGTATTCCCTTGGTTAGTTAAACTATCGGCACAGCTTGTTATTTTTGATATAGCGTCTTCTCAGTTGGTGGCGTCTAAGTCACTTCCTATACTGTCTTGTACTGACACGCCACACCAGTACCCCACTTCAGAACAAATTAAACAGCGGGTGTACAACATGTTACTAGACAACGGTTGTGGTAAAGGTGTTGGGTTGGTGAATTTATTTACCGAAGCATTGCGCAATATTCCAGCTCCAACGAAAGCCTCGTTAACTCAATTTGCCGTGTCTGATGTAATAGTGGAACCCGCAGCGCTACCTTTCCTTCCTGAAGAATTTAAACAAAACAATTTACAAGTAATGAAGCGCTACATAGCGCATATGCTCACCAAAGCTATTAGCGACGGGCAATCGGTAGCTATTCAACCCTACACCGCCGATATGTCGGTACTTACCATGCAAAGTCGATTTTCCGGTGGTGAACAAACATACAACCTAAATTTGCCCAAACCCTTCTATAAGGTAAATTTTAGACTTAGAGGGTTTAAAAAAATGGCACACGACGTTAAACAGCATGGCGCTTCATACTACTACGCAGTGTTTTCTAATCTGTCAGTGGTTAAAGACTCAGTGCGCGGCGAGCAGCTTCTTTTTAGTCAGCCGTTAAAATACGCAAGTATTGAAGTGGAACCCGCATCACAAAATACAGTAGATGAGTGGGAAAATTTCGATAAAAAGTTACAAGTATTAACGGTGGCGCTGTCTACGAGTTTGCATAACAAGAATTCAAACTTTTTTAAAATGCAGGGGTTCAGCCGAGCTCAGCAACGAGAGGTGCTTGAACAGTTGGAGCAAGTAGAAGGAGCTTACACAGCATGCGCGCTTTAATTAACCGATTAATGGTGGCATTGGTATTTAGCGTATTGTTTACCAACGCTTATGCCGCCTCAGTAAGAATTGAAGGGTTTACAGAACACACCCAGCAATCAGCCTTTACTCAACAAGATAAAGAACATCAAGTTAGGGTTGCACTATACAGGGCTATTACAAACTACTATCAACAACACAACCAACGTTTGCTTACCCAGCTAAAACAAAAAGTACCCGAAGAGGTCATGATTAAAAACGTTTTAAAACTGGTGGGCGAGTATGATGTTCAGCAGGAAATAGGTGATGACAATACCCTAATCACTGAGGTCATCGCACTTTTTGATAGCACTGGCTTTCATACCAAAATGAGTAACTTGATTGCCAATGATACGCCTTCAACCGTGGTACTAGTCGAGTTTATTTCACCGTCAGACGATACGCTTAAGCCTATTGCTTCCTTACTTGATGTGTCTTTGAAAGCGCAGCTTTCTAGAAACCCCAGCGTAAATGTAGCGGTTGATTATCAAGAGCTTCAAATGCTAACGGGTGGCGCTTTCAATTTTTTGCAAGTGCGCGACGAATTTAACAGTAACGGGAGCATCAGCCCCGCCGGTCTTAATATTGCAGCAAAAGCCAAAGCAGGGTTTTCCGATGCGTTTTCTGTAGTGGCTTACCATCAACTGAAATACGATGGTGTGGACGACATGTTAGGCGTCGCGCATCAGGTAAAAGTACGATCGCAAGTCAATGTATATAACGCCAATACGGGAGAGCTTGTTGCGTCTGAGGCATTAAACAACGAACTAGGTACTGGAGATAGTATTCAACAGGCTGCGCAAAACGGCCTAAACAGGGCAGCAAGAAAGCTTTCAGAAAAGCTGATTGGCATATTTTAACGCCTTAATTATAACGTAAACAAAGGAAAGTAGTTATGAAAAAGCAAGTGGTAGTAATAGCGGTAGTGTCTGCATTTATGGGTGGCTGTGGCTCAACCGCAGACATGTTAACCAGCTCTTTAGCCAGCAACGCTGGTGCAATCATGGGTGGTGGTAGTGCAGGTGATTTTAGCGCAGAGAGCCTTCAAAGTCAGTTTGAGATCAATCCAGGGTTAGCAGTAAGCGACCCGCTATTGGGTGCCTATGTTACCTCGATGATTTCTATAATTAGCGCTCAGGAAATTTGGCTAAGTGCTATTGGCAAAGCCGAGCTTGCCGCTGAATTAAAAGCACAGCGCGTTTCTCTTGAAGGCGGTGAAGAAATTGACGGTGACGCACTCGAAAGTATTAAATTACTTAGCACCCAAGCAGAAAGCTTAATTGCAGAAACCAAAGCAGAAGAATCAACATTAACCAGTGAGAATCGTGCAACATTTGCCACTGGATTTGTTCCTTATGCCCTAGGTGTTGTTCAAGCAGGAAAGGTAGTAAAAATGGCCCCGGAATACGCGAGCTACTTAAAATCAAATGCCCTTGATATTACTCGTGCTTCAGAAAACCTGCTAATGGCAAATGCACTGTATGATATTAGTCGCACAGGCCCCGGCTATTTACAAACCCTCTACTCTACGTCAACGCTAGTGCTTGAATATGCGAAAGATCAAGACATCGAAGTGCCGTCTGAATTTGATCAATTGAGCGACATTGCAAGCATGAGCTTGTAATTTATTGACTAGAAATAAAGGTAACCATCATGACTAGGGTACTTATGATTTGTTTGATTTGCATTTTTCCCACTTGGCTAAGTGCAAACCCTAGTCTAGTGGTTATTGGTGCAGATGGAGAGGAAGGGACTATCGCCTCTTCCGATCCTATTTATGCCAGAGTGACCTCTGCCATAGTTCAAAAGCTCAACAACTGGAATTTCACCACATACTCCGAAGCGGGCTTGCCTGAAGCAATGCATAGTACAAGCACGCGAGATTATGCCACCGTGGTGGATTTTTCCAGAACCATTCAATCTCAACGAGTTGATATGCTAGTGCTATTTTCCGTGCACTTGTATTACGAAGACACCATAGCTGGCGGGCAAAAAAGCGTGCGTATACGTGCCACCGGTGAAATTTTTGATATTACCACGGGGCAAGCGTGGGATTCTTTTGAAACCAAGTCTTCAGACTATTGGCGCATTAAAAATGACTGCACCAACAAATGTCTGAGTGAACGAGTAGGTGAATACGCAACATGGCTGGCTGATGAACTCGGTGAAGTACTGGCACAAAAGCTTGATTACATTCTTGGAATGCCAGATTTTTCATACAAGTATCAAATTAACTACGCCAGCATAGACGAGCGTTATCAAACAAGATTAAGAGCCGACCTAAAACAACTAAATGGTTATGCAGGCTATAGCAATTACCCTTTAGGCATTTATTTTCATTCAAAACTTTCTCAAGCACAGGTATCGGAACAGCTCAGGGGCGTAGTAGCTGCATGGCAAGAACAAGCCAAAATTGAGTCGTCTGGGCGAGCCTTCACGTTACACATTCGTGGTGAACAACAAGCCACATCAGAAAAAGATGTAGAAAGTATTTTGTTTAATTAGTCGCTTTGAGTATATACCAATGAAACAACGTAAACATTTTTGTATTGCACTCACGTTTTTATTGAGTTTTTGTGTAGTTTTAAGCAGCAATGCACAAGAGCTTACCACACGGGAATTCAGTGCTTTACTAGCCCAAGACAACAAGGCACCAGTCATTATTGTGCTTAAAAGTGCCCCTAATACACAAAGTGCTTCACGCAATATTGGTGGTGGTGAGTGGGTGTCCCTTGGCGATTACATTGAAGAAGCTCAGCAAAAGTTGTCGCAAGATATGGGCTGGGTCAACTTTAACGACATCGTAAAATATAAACATGTAGCAGCTATGGCTAAATCGGTCAGTGCTGATGAATTTGCCCAGCTGGCACAATCTAACTTAGTGCAAGGTGTATACCCCGACAGATTTAACGAGTTACTTTTAACCCGTAGCGCCAGAACTATTGGCTTTTCAGCGATTGAACAACGTGAATCAGGTGGAAGTGGATACAGTGTGGCCGTGATTGATTCGGGCGTTGAAGCCGCGCACCCGTTTTTTCAAGGTAGAGTGGTAGATGGGGCGTGCTTTTCTCGTTTAGGATCTTGCGTAAATGGGCAAACAAAGGCATTGGGCGTATCGGCGGGTCGACCGTGCAGCGGTGCAGATGGATGTTTTCATGGCACCCATGTAGCTGGCATAGTTGCCGGTAAAAACAATAACATGTCTGGAGTTGCCCCCAAGGCCGATATACTCGCCTTAAACGTTTTTTCGGTAGTGGGTGACCGTATAGGTGCTGCCGACTCAGATATTATGCAAGCCCTAGAGTGGGTATATGAAAACCGAAACAAACACAATGTTGCTTCGGTAAACATGAGCCTAGGTGGCGGATTCTTTACTCAAACCTGCGACAATGCTCCAACAACAAGGCTCATAAACCTATTGCGACAAGAAGGTATTATTACCGTTATTGCCGCAGGCAATGAAGGTAAAATCAATGGTGTAGCACAACCCGGTTGTGTGAGTAGTGCGCTGACTATTGGTTCACTAGAACCTGACGGAAATATTTCAGGGTTTTCAAACAGCTACGGCGCTCTCGACATGGTGGCTCCAGGCGGTAAAATTCATTCATCGGTGTTAGGTGGTCAATATGGCACGGCTTCAGGCACATCAATGGCCGCACCACAGGTTGCCGGTGCAGTGGCTTTACTAAAGAGCTTTTACCCTCAAGCAAGCGGCAACGATATTTTTACCGCGCTTACCAAAGGTACGCCCTTTACCGACCCAAGAAACAATGTAACCACACCTCAGTTGTTTCTTACGTCGTCACTTGCTTGGTTAGCTTCAAAATATGCAAATACACCACCTAGGCAAAGGCCGACACCGCCACCAACTCCTGCACCTAGCCCGGCGCCCAGTCCTGAGCCCCCTGCGGATAGGCCAGTAGACCAACCGGAAAATTCAGAGTGCAAACCAAAGCGAATTGACGGCATTCTGATAGAAAACGATTCCAGTGAATGTAAGCGTAGTGAAGGAAAAATCGAATGGTAAAGTCTATTGTAGTAACTATTTTTGCAGTATTACTGGTGGCATGCGCCAACCAGCGCGGCAGCGTGTGCAAAGAATACCCAGACATATGTGACGCGTTGGAAAAAAATCAAACCACTACGGTAGTGGTATCACTGATGCTAAAGGCCAACCAAGAAGCGTTTAAGGACTTTTTGAGCGAAAATAATATAGCGCTTGTCGTCACCATTGAGGCAACCGATCAAACGGTAGTAGAAGTGAATGCGGAAACCTTGCAATTACTGTGGCAATACAAAGATGTTAGCGATATTCAACTCGATAAGTTTTACCCTAAATAATATGACGCAATGTAATAGCGTTATTGGACATGGTATAGGATAGGGACATAGCGATGAGCGACACAGAAGATTTTGGTGGTAGTGACGAGCTTAAATCGATTTTTGAAGGGTTAAAGCAAACAGAATTTAGGGCACGCCAAACCTCTGTATCATCTAGTTATAAGTATCGCGACAAAGATATCGATACCATAAAAAAGCTAATCGTTTGCAGAAATTATAAAGATCAGTGCCATGAACTCAGCTATTTACTATGGGCAGTGGTAAACAGCTACCCTAACAAACAGAGTAAAGATTCGTTATTTAACTTCTTTTACTGGGACGAAATAACTACTGAACAAAGGTTTAAACAAGCGTTTTCAAAACCTTGGACAGACAACGCGGGTAAAGTCGAGTTAACCGAAAAAGTACTTCACATTGAAGTGGGTAACATACACTTCGACATTTCGCCGTCTAGAATTGGCGTATTAAGTGTATTAGTTGAGTTTATTGCTACTGTAGACCACTCGTTGCTAACTCAGGCTCAAACCTGCCTATTCAGTGCCAGTGACAATGAACGCAAAGCGTTTTCCAACACTATCCAACGGGGTATATACAAGTTCATTAAAGACGGTAACCACTTACCTACCGTACAGCATCAAACTCGTTATCAGCAAACGATGTCATGGCTGAGTGTTAACAACCTATCTCTTGACCAAGTAAACGATGGTCATATTATTAGATTTTGGCAAGACAGTAATCAAAACGCTGCTGAATCAACAAATGCGTCATGTGTAAAATTCGAGCAAGCCATATGCGATGTCATTGACACCCTTGACGTCAATTACGCTACCCAAGCACAAAGGCAAGTAGAATGGGCGTCTAGTATCAGCACTGGGGACGACATTGACGAAATAGACCTAGACCGATACTCATCAGAGGTTAGCGAATCACTGTTCGACGCATGTGAAAATACCATAGACATTGACCAGTTAAGAAAAAACCCTAAATGCATAACAAATGACAAACAGGCCACAATAGCAAAAGCACTAACCAGATTTTCATCACCGGTCACTTCACGATTTTTTCTTACCATTATGCGTCTGCATGTTTTTGGGTATTGGCAAAATCAGCTTATTCAACAGCAACAAACTCGCAAGGGACAAAGTGCCGATATTCTAAACACCCCACCCCAGCTAAACTACATAGACTATGAGCAAGAATTACTGGATTGCAGTAACGCCTTTGAGCTATCCAGCAAGGCCTTGTTGCATATTATTTATCAACACAATGCCGTGTTTGTATTGCCAGAATTTATCAAACGGTTAAATAGCCACAATAGTGCGCTAAAGCAGTGGCTGTATGCAGCGTTAGACGGCGATTTTACCCATGTAAAAACACAGCAAGCCATTAAAGAAGCACAACTCCAATGGCGTGACCTTGGCACACTGTTAAGCGATTTTCGCAAGGCATTTAACAACAATGATAGACAAGGTTTTAAAACCTTACCGAGTACAGAGTTTGAATGTTATCTGCATCAAGGTGCTTATGAAGCACTAACGAAAATAATGGATCAATTAGCTATTACACAGAAAAAACATGCGGATTTTGCACAAAAGCATGACTTAAACGAAATTTTTGCCTCTGACCTTTCTATATTTACAAGCATGTTTACTTACTTATATGGAGATGTTCATGCCGATGAATAATCATGAACAAGCACAAGCCTTATTTGTTGCAAAAAGGCAATACCAAGAATTATCGCAGAGTAACGTTGAACCCGCCCTTACCTTTAGCGATTTATACCAACTGGCTACAGGCACATCTGCCAAAGACACCCAACTGCTCATGGCCAGAGTGAATAGCTCGGTAACATTGCGTCGTAAGTACCTAAACCTAGCCAAACAATGCGCCTATGATCACAGTAAAGCGCAGGTATCTGCAAGCTCTGAGCTTGATATGCCCACTAGACTAGAGAATAAGTTTAGACTAGAGTTTATTCGTGATGACATTGCCAAAAATCAGGTGTATGTGGTGTTAACGGTTCATTTTCCTACAGAAAACCAAACATCATCTAACGTTACGCTGAATGTAGAGTCAGACGAAGAAATTCATCGTATTGTATTTCCTAGTGTCATCGACAATAAAACCCAGCGAATCTTTCTTGATAATACGCCAGAGTTAATGGCATTGTGCAATGAAAGCGCAGAAATATACGTGATGAGTTAACTGCGAGATAAAAAGGATAATACTGTGCAGATTCATGTATTTGTGGCTACACCAGAGGGTTTGGTGGCAATAAATAAAATTCTTCCAATGCCAAGTGGCGTTCAATCTAGTGTGACATTTGCTGACACCTGCGAACCCTGCCCAATAGAACGTGTTTACGTTAATTTTGTAAAACGTGGCGTTGGTATTATCCAAGACGATTTTGGTGGTGACGCATACCGCGTAGACGTAAGCCGCAAAATCAGCAATGGTAATAGCTGGCAGCTAGGCTTTTACATTGCCCACGCTGCGTACCATGCTAACGTATTGGGTGACGGTAAAAACCTTGCAAAAGAAGACTTGGTAATTTGTGCCACAGGCGAAATCAAAACCGCATCGCGGGGGGTGTCAGCAGTAGACAATGTTACCGCCAAGTTTACCGCTGCTGAGTCACAAATAGCCCAATGGCAACAAACTAAC
>Ga0256829_1001052_pt1 | contig 23854 bp, 35 predicted proteins | sample 131447metaG_FD_185979 | JGI IMG/M metagenome (GOLD analysis project Ga0256829, IMG submission 185979) | Hydrothermal vent microbial communities from Lau Basin, Pacific Ocean - 131-447 | ecosystem: Environmental > Aquatic > Marine > Hydrothermal vents | place: Pacific Ocean: Lau Basin | collected...
TTTGATCCCCCGCCTGTAGAATCTTGTCGAGATTTGCCTCACTCATGGAATGGAGCCTCCAGACCTAACCGTTCGACAATTTGCTTTTCTATCACCTCTCTCAGCAGTTGAGATTTAGCTAGCTGATGCCGCGCAATATAATTCAGGGGTTCAGAGCGATATAATTAAAAAAAACGCCAATTGCGTAATGTATAACGCAATTGCAGTATCCATAATGCCAAAAACCACTACCTCAAAACCACGTCTTCGTACAAAAACATAGGCCAGCAGGCCGTCACAGCAATATCAAGTAAAGATTCACGCAAGGTGTTTTGCTGCCCGTTGTTACGCACAATACGCTGTCCAATCTCGATAAGCATGCCATATATCAGACCGCTTAAACTGAAAGCCAGAATGCTAACCCACAATGGCGATCCGATCATGGCTGTAATACAAGTGGTTGCCAGCGCGGTGATGCAGCCGATCGTTGGGTGACGGTCGGCATGGTGGTTCTTATAGTGGTCTATAACAATCAAGCCGCTTCTCCTTGTAGCGTTGTCTTATACCCACCCGCATCCAGCGTGTGCGTCACAGATGTGGCGTGATAATTGCCATCAACCCCCGCGCGGAATCCGGACAGAGCCAGCGGCGAGCCGGAAGCGATCAGGGCATTGCCGGGCATGGTGAGATGCAGTGTGGTCGCGCCACGGTTTAGCGCGGCCAGCCGGGCGGCAGCAGCTGTGTGAGCCGCCTGCTCATTGGCGAAGCTACCCGGCACGCTGGCCACCGGCACACCGGACGCATCTCCCACCCGTACCGGCACGCGCTTGGCGCTGGCGTGATCGTGGTAGTGCGCGATTGCAGCGACATACTTGCCGCGATCCGCCAGCGATGCGCGCCACGTAGTCACGCCAGCTGGGGCGATGGTAACCTTATCCAGTACGCGGCCTGTGGCGCTGATGGGCGTTCCTCGCTCAACAAACAGCAGATAATCGCGCACCGGCTTGCAGACCGCGCCGTAATCGCTGGCCAGCCGTGTCAGAAAATTCAGATCGGACTCTTCGCGCTGATCCAGATGCGGGATCGGGGCACCGATGGCTGGCGGATTGCCCGTGGCATACTTGTCCGCCACCCGCGCCTGATAGCCGTGCTCGTGCGCGATGGTTTTGCAGATGTCGGCAATGGCGATGTTGTCCCATGCGCGTGTTTTGGCGCTGCGCAACGTATCTGCCTTGCCGCCTTTAGTGGGTTGTCGGGACATATTGGCGGCCTTGGCGCTGATCGTCAGCGTGTCAGGGACGCCAGCCAGCTCGATCTCATCCACCGTCCACTTGCCCATATCGATCAGTCCATCCTCCTTGTACCCAAGGCTGATCGCCAGCTCCGCGCCCGTGCGTGGCAGGCTGATGGCGTGGTCACGGTCATCCAGTACGATCTTGACGCTGTCTGAAGTGTTCCCCGCCTGATCGGCAATGGTGAGGCGGAGCAAACGATCGCGGATCGCAGCGGTGAGGTCGTTGCCATCGGCGCTGATCGAGAAATCGGGCGTGAATGCGCGCATCAATCCCACAGCCTCACTGGTTGCGATGGCACGGTTGGGGCGGCCAGTGCCGGTAGGTTGATGATGACCCCGGCCGGCAATACGGAGCCATGATCTGCCAAGCCGGGATTGGTATTGAGCAGATCCACCACGGCCGACTCACGGCCATAGTGGCGATAGCAAATGGCGTCGATCACGTCGCCCTGTTTTGTTCGATATTGCGTCACTTGTCGCCCCCAAAGAACTGCAGGCTCATGCGAAATTCGACTTTGCGCGGCGCACCACCGGCAACAAAGATAGTGCCGGTCTCCTCGATGCGCTTGATAACCCAATCACCATGCACCTCGCCGACCTGCCCCTTGGCCGAAATCAGCGTCAGCGGCTTACCAGCGGCAGCGGCTTTGCGCATCTCAGTGACTTGATCGCCGGTTTTGAACTCGGCCGGATAGATCACGCCGGATAGATCGATGGTCTCGCGCCCTTTGCCATCGTACTGCATGGCCGGATCGCGCCCGATGCGTGACTGCTCCTGCCAGCGATATTCCGAGACGCGGCGCAGCTCCTGATAGGCAGCCGTGTTGGCGGCAAATTTGTACTGACCGATCGCCATCATGACTTCATTGTTGATCGCCACGTCACCCACCCTGATAGTCAAACAGCGCGCCGCGCGTGCGGGCAGCATGTTCGCGCTCTTTCTCGGCCAGCGCCTCGGCGACTGCCTGCTTTGTCTGCTCCGGATCACCGCCCTGCACCGTCATGTGCAGCGTGTAGCTGGCGCGGTTATCCTGATGCACCACCGCAGGCGATGGTGATGACACCGCTCCAGCGGGGCGGACGGCCGACAGATCAGGCAACGACGCAATCGCCACCGGCTGAATCAGCGGCTTCGGTTGAGCCATCGCAGGCGCAGTGGCCACCATTGTTGCCGCCAGCGCGGCAGGGGCGGCTTTGGCGATGGCCGGCTTGTTGTCGGATGAAAAGAGCGAAGCCAGCTTGCCACCCAGCGCATCCCCCCCGATGCCGCCAAGAATAGAGCCGATCAGGCCGCCGACCGCCGTGCCGATGACGGGCACAACGCTGCCTATGGCTGCGCCAGCCGCGCCGCCGGCCAGAGCGCCGCCGATGCCGCCGACATCCTGTGTGATCTCCGCGCCCTTGTTTTTACTATCGCCCAGCAGGGTTGATGCAATCGATATGCCCGCAATGCCTGCGCCAATCAGGCCTCCCTTCCCTTTCAGGAAGCGGCCAGCGCCCTTCAGCTTGTTTTTCAGCCCCTTGCCGCCGAAGAAGCCGCCGCCGGATTGCTCCAGCGATTCCGCCAGCGCCCTCTTTCTTGCCAGCAACGCGCCTTTTGCCATGACGATGTTCAGTGCTGCATAGGCTGTGATCAGAGGCGCGGCGACCAGAGCCAGAGCGCCCAGCCCTCCAACCAACGCCAACACCACTGCGGTCACTTTTGGGAAACGATCAGCCAGCGCCGAAACCCAATCCACAACAGGGGAGACCGCATCCAGAACCTTGTTGAGCGCCGGTGTGAGCCGGTTTCCAAATGAGATCGCCAGCTTCTCCAGGCGATTGTTGAACAGTGTGATGGCGTTTTCGGTGGTTTTGCTGCGCACATCAAATTCGCGTTGCGCCGAACCGGCAAAGGCGGCTTTCTCGCGGGTCAAATCAAAGGCGTGGCGCACGTTGTCCAGATTTTTCAGCAGTGGCGCAATCGCACCGACTGTTTCCAGCCCGAACAACTGCTTCAAGATGGCCGGTTGCTTCGCCTTATCCAGTTTCGACATGGCGGCAAACACATCCATGATTGCGCCCTTTGCATCGGTCTGCATGCGCTCTGCCATCGCCGATGCATCCAGCCCCAAACTGGCCAGCGCATCCTTCTGCATCTTCGTGGCGGCCGTTCCGGCAGCCAGCGACAAGGTTAGATTCTTCATGCCGGTTGCAGCGATCTCCGGGGCGGCACCGGATGAGAGCAGCGCAGCACCAAGGCTGGCCACCTCTGTTGACGTCAGCCCGGCGCTCATGGCCACCGCCCCCTGCCGCTCAATCACAAGGGAGAGATCAGCGGCATTCGCATTCATATTGTTGGATAGATGGTTGACGGCATCGGCCAGGCTATTGGCCTGCTGTTGCGTCAGCCCCAGGCCTTGCCGCCAGTTGGCCATAATCTTGCCCGCCTGTTCACCGGTCAGATCAAAAGCGACCCCCATCTTTGCGGCGCTATCCGCGAAGGCGAGCAGCTGTTGGCGTGGGATATTGGCCTGACCTGCCGCCGCGATAATATCGCCAATCCCCTTCGCGGATAGAGGGATGACCGTGGAGAGATTCAGAATATCCTTGCGCATCTGCCTGAATTGTTGCGGCGTATCGAAATTCACCACCTTACGCACATCGGCCATCGTGGATTCAAATGACACGGCAGCTTCAACAGGCCGGGTCAGTGCCCCTGTGAGTTTACGACCAACATTTTCGACGCCGCCAGCAACCAGCGAGATGTTGGCCGCTTTCTGAATGGCCTGATCATATTTCTGCTGTGCGTGCTGCAGTCTGCCCTGCGCTTGAGCCATCTGCTCCATCTTGCGTGTAGCGACATCCATCTTTGCATTGAGGTCATCCTCCGCCGATGCGAGATGGCGGACATCCACGCCCGCACCTTGCAGCTCATTGCGCAACGGCCGGAGCTCTTCAAGCTGCCTTTTGTATTGATCCTTGAGGCGGGCTGATATTCGCTTTGCCCGTTCAAACTCGCTAGCCATCTGCTTGGTCGGCTTATCGGTCGCGGCAATAGCCTTACCCAGCGCGGCAACCTTTGCCTGCGCTGCTCTCATGCTGGCTGCCGTTTCCCGTAGCCTGCCGCCCAATGCCCTGAACTGTGCGATTGTCCGCTGCTGATGCGCCAGTGCATTGATGGACTTCTGCCCTTTCAGCATGGCGCTGGTCATCTTATCGCTCATGCCGACGATCTTCTTCACGGGCGCGGTGAACTTATCAACAGCGCTGATGAGAATGGACATATCAAGCGATTTCAATTATACTGCTCCTTATGATGCGTATCGTTCACTATTTCAGCCACCCTATGCGCCTGTGCGGGCTGATTTTCTCACTTGTTACGCTGGCCGTGATGCTGCCTGTTGATGCGCAGCTGGCGATCATGCTAGCGCCGTGCATGTATCCGCTGGGCTGGGGCTTTATGGGGTTGATTCCTTCACTGGATTGATCACGCCTTATCTGTCAGCAGCCCCATTTCAAACGCGCCTTTCACGCACTCAATCGCCTCATCCACATCCATCCGCTTAATCTCGGATGGCTGCCAGTGAAACGCTGCGGCAAGCTGGATGGTCAGCCGCCGCAGCGTTTCCATGCCTATTCCAAAAAAGAGGCCACAGCCTCACTGGCCTGATTGAAATCATGCGCATCCAGCCTGCGCACATCATCCGGCGCGATCTCGCCAATCAGGGAGAGCAGGCGAATCGATTTGCCCAACTCGTCCTTTTCCCTGTTCATCAGCTCCAGATCGCCCACTGTGACGCGGCGCAGATTGAGGCTGGTGATTTTCTCACCAGCCACCTCGATGGGATACTTCAGCGTAATGACCTCACCGCTCATCAAACCACCCCAAGATTAGCGCGGGTCAGTGCCAGCTGATCCACGCCATTGACCTTGCGGATCATCCCCTGCACGTCGATCTCATGCAGCTCGACGCCCTCGATGGAGAGGTTGTAATACTCCAGCATCAGCTGGCATTTCAGCTTCGCCACTTCGCCCGGCTTCCAAGTGCCCATGTCGAGCTCTTTGATGCGGCCGCGCATCTTGACAACCACAGCCACCGACAGGCCGGTGGACGGGTTCTGCATGCTGCCACGCGCGGTGAATGAGCTGCTTGTGCCGATCTGGATGCCCCAGAGCGAGATGGTGTGCGGGTCATATTCGATCAGCGTAAAGTCGGCCTCCAGCTTCTCCATGCCGGTGTCCACCTCCAGCGGCACATCCATGCCACCGGCGCGCAGCTCCTCGGTTTTAAGCGTCAGCTTCGGCGGATTGATCTCCTCTGCCTTACCGAGAAAGCCGAAGCCATCCACAAACAGATTAAAATCTTTCAATACACTGGCAATCATTGTTTGCCTCCTTTTTTGGCGTTCGCGCCTTTTTGTTTTGTTGATTTGACTGCGATCAACGTGCCATCGGCGAGCAGAAACTGCGCCGCGCGAGGCAGTAGATCGATGGTGTCACCCACATTGAGATGGGTGTTGTTGATATACGCAGGGCGTTGGGCTCGATAGGTCTGCATCACTCCCCTCCTTACTTCAGCAGCTCAATCAGATACTGATTGGTGATCGTGGCGTTGAAGCCGAGCTGCTCCAGCGGCGGCACTGGCGTGTAGTCGTAATCGATCCAGAGTTGCCCAGCAGCGAGTGTCTCCGGCGTATTCAGCTCCGGGTTGACCCATGCGTTGGCATCAACGATATACCCCTGCGCTTTGAGCTCGCGGAACTTGGCGTTAACGCCATCCACGATCTCTTCGATCAGGTTCTTGCTCATGGGCTTATCCATCGCCCAGAGGTGCGCCTCGGCGATCGAATCGGCCAGCACGTCACCGGTACGCACTGCGGATTCAAAGGCAAACACCGGATCAGCCGATGGTGTACGGCTACCCCAGAAACGATAGCCATCCTGCATGATGATCGTGGTGATCTCGTTCTCGTTGAGCAGATTGGCCTGTGAGTTCGCATCCTGCAGACCCCAGCTCACCGGCTTGGTGACGCCGGATACGCCGTTGACCGGGATATTGGAGATGGTCTTATGCCAGCCGATATCGTTATCCAGCTTGGCACGCATGCCGAGCGCACGTGCGGAGGCGGGCTGCTGCACCAGCGCGTTGGTGGCTGTATCCCACACTTCAAAGCCCGGCCAGAGCAGCATGCAGCGCTTGTTGCCGTAGGCGACGCGGTCGGTCAGTGCGGTCGGCACGTCGGCAGATGCTAGGTCGTAATATGCAAAGGCCTTGAGCTGCTCAGTGAGCGTGTCCATTGCTGCTGCCACCGGCTGGAACGATGTCCAGCCCGGTGCGCCAAGAATACGCGGCTGCACGCCCAACTTGGTTTTGGCGGTCAGCAGCGCCTGCATGCCGGTGTGCTGGCCGGAGGCTGTGACGGTGCCGATGATATTGGATTGCGTCGCGGCCGCGCTTGCGCCCTCTGCCACACGTACTACCACCATGATCGGGGCGACCTGATCAAAGACGGCATCCATGCTCATGGGCAACGTGCCGAGGCCATTGCCGGTCGTATCCAGCTTGGCCGCCAGTGCGCGATCCCCGACCACCAATACTGGTGTATCGAGCGGGAAGGCTTCATCTGCGCCGCCGGTGAGTGCAACCTGCTTCATGGTGGCTGTAACCCCACCCGCGCCGGTAGATGCGCCCGTATTGGCCGCTGTAACCAGTGACGCCGCCTTGGCATTGCCTGCAATCGCTGCGGTCACGTCGGCGGCAGTTGAAGTAATCACCCCCGCAGCATCAGTGGCGAGGCTGACTGTGATCACCGTGCCGGCAACGGATACACTCAGCGCGGCGCTGTTGGCCTTCGGATCGGCCAGCATGATGCGGACACTGTTGCCCGCCGCACCCAGCGGGGCGGTGTAGGTGATGCCGTTGTTAGCGGCAACCGTGCCGGTCGTGGCGGTTGCCGCCGCAGCCGGCGCGGAATCCGGCGCAGTGCCGACAATGCCGATGATTCCTGTATTGATGGTGCGGATGTGCCGCGTCGCGTTGGTTTTTTCGACGACGCGCACGCCGTGTAGATATGCTGGCATATTAAGCCTCCTTTTTTCCGAATTCGTGATTGTAGCTATTCCGGCAATGACCTCTGCCGAAAAATAGATTGATGAACCGCTCGAACCATGCCGCGTAGCGATTGCCTCTGGCGCGCAGCCAGTAGGTACGGCTGGACACTGTCCAATCCGGCTCACCGTAAAGAATAGAGCCGCCCAGCTGATCCAGCCCAATAGCCGTCGCCCACCAGAGCTCAGCCAGCGGCTTACGCATCATGAGATGACGCACGGCCTGACCAATCAGTAGCGGCAGCCCAAGCACAGCCATCAACACAGCTGCAACCAGCATTAGGATGAACGCACGCATCAGAGCGCCGCCTTGGCTCCCGCCTTAATGGCGTCATGTGTGACTGTGGCGCGCAGCTCCACATCATCAGTCACTTTTGCTGCCCCTTTAAGCTGATACGGCCAGCGGGTATTGCCCGCCTTGGTGTCGGCCACCAGCTTTGCGGTCTCAGCAGCAAGTGGACTGTTGGTGATGGCCGTCTTTAGCTGTGCCACGGTAGTGGCTGTTTTCGCTGCTTCGATCAGCTCGCAGTGCCAGACCAAGAGCATCTGCGCCACATCGGCCACTGTGCCGAGCAGCGAAAGCGGATCACCTGCGTGACGATCGATTGAGCCGCGCACACGTGACAATACATAACGTGCTTCCTGCTCAGCCGCTAGCGCCTGCAGCTCCTGTGCCGTAAGCCGTGATGCTGTCGCACTGGCGGATGACAAGGCGTTGGTTTGATTATTCGTTTGTGTCGTTGCGTTTGGCATGGGTTACTCCTTTTTATACTGCGACAAAGCCGGGCAATAGGTTGGCGACAGGCGGTTGAATGCTGGCGATAGGGATCGGCTTCACGTTCCAGTTGTTGGTTCCATCGTTGTATAGATTGGTGATGTTATTCACGCCCTTGGAGCCATCATCAAAGGTTAGACCTGACATACCACCATTGTGCGTAATGTGGTAGGTCAACCCGCCACCGCGAAGATATAGACCGGATACAGCTGCAGCGGCCGCACTCGAAGAACTCGCGGCATCGCTGAACATAAGAAATTGCACATGGGAGCAGAGTTGAGCACCATATCGCTCCTGATAGCGCTTAATCTGTAAAAAATTAGCATCGCCATTCCAGCCAGTCGCATTACCCTCCATCTCCAATAGTAGCGAGCCAATATGGACACCATTTTTCATGCCAATCAGGTTCGATACAGGTGTGCCTGCATCCTCATTGAAATTGCGATGCACCAGCATCTTTGTCGTGCCAAAGCTGTTGCTACGCATCGACCACCACACCGGGTAGAGATAATTCACATCTCCACCGATATGGATGGTTTGTATCACGCGCTTTTCGGGTGTCAGATTATTGAAATCGATCTGCGCCTGCGCCACCTTGGCGTCGATCGCGCTCATCTTGCCTGTCACTTCGCTTGTCAGGTTATTGGATGCAGTCGTTAAGGCTGCGATTTGTGCTTCAAGTGTCATCTTATAGACCTCCGTTTCGTAATCGTTCTTCGAGCCGCATCTGGCGCGTCATCGTGTCGATACCCGCAGCCGATATCTCTGCCAGCTCACCAGCCAACATCAGTGATAAATTTTGCCCGGTGCCCTGTACGGTGATGCTACCCTCCGGCACTGCGGCGATGGTCAGATCAAACGCCAGCAATAGATCGACATTGGCGGTCTTATAGGCCAGCACCTGCGCCGGATCGCTCCATACAGCGAAGAGCGTGCCGTCAGCCAGATAGAAACCGACCTCTTTCACCCAGAACTGCAACGCGCCACTGGCCAGCGCGGTCAAGTGAATTTGTGTCGGCGAGACCGGCGCGCCGTCGGCAACGGGCACACGCATCACTTCGTGGCCAAGCGCCACCTGACTGGCGACGGGTGTATAGCCGTGATCGCCCAGTGCGATATGCGTGATCTCTGCCGCGAGGCCGGTATTGCTGGCATTAAATGCCGCTTGTAGCCCTGCATCGGTGATGACCGGGATGAGTGTTGATGACGCCATATCAGATCGCCTCCATAGGGAACCTTGCTACTGTGGCAAGTGATGAGGTAACAGCGGATGCGATTCCGCTTAGGGCAGCAAGCGGCGGCCGCGCGGTGGTGCCTTCGCGGCGGGTAAAGCATGAGCCCCCCATTGTCCCGGCCAGCGCAACACCGTCTGTGAATCGAGCGCCGACCTTGAACGTAAAATGACTGCGCGCGGGCTTGGTCTCGTTCACCACTTCCAACAATGTCTCATACAGCCCTTGATCAAGGATAGGCTTATCCGCTGGTGCCAGATTGGCGTTTGCCCATGCTGTGAGATCGAATGTGTGCGGCGCGCCGCCAGTCTCATACCACTCGCTCATCGTGACGGATGCGCCGAGCGCATCGAGCGCCTGCCGCACCGAAGCCTTCGTCCCCATCTTATTGTGCACATGCCAACTCGCCTTGATCGCTGCGCGCCGCGTAGCCTCCGGCCAGTCCGATTGCCACTGCTCCACATCCAGCGCCCATGCCAGCCACGGCAGCAGGTGCGCCGGGCAGGTGTCCGGGTTCCACAGGTCGCGGATCGGCACGGGCAGCTGCTCAATGGTGGCGGTCGCCGACTGCTCGATATTGCGCTCCAACTGCGTTGCGTTGGGCGGCAACAGTGTCAACACATCCGCCATCAGACTGCGCTCCCTGCGATCGTCACGTTGATTGCCGTGGCATTGCTGGCGTGCAGATCATCCACCACCACGTCATAAACGGGGTCGGTCAAGGCAACATTCTGCACGCCGGCCACGGTGGCTGCCGCAATCAGCCCGGCGCGGGTAATATCATGGCCGATGGCGTGATGCGCGGTGCAGTAATCGGTCACCGCCTGCAGTGCGTTGGCCTGTACGGTGATTGGATCGGGTCCCGGATAGACGGTCAGCGCAAGTGTGACGCTGTAATCGATGATGCCCGCCGCCTGTACGATCACATGATCTGTCAGCGGCCGCACATCATCGGCATTGCACACCGCCAACACAGCGTCCAATACGGCCTGCGCAGGCACGCCGCTGCCAGCGCGTGAGAGCACCGTGATAATCACATCGCCCGGATTCGGACTGGTGACACTCACATCGAGCACATCAGGATCGGCAGAGAGCGCGTAATAGCGGTACTGATTGACTGGTCCGGCGGTTGTGCGCGAATAGAGACTCAAGCGGATGCGGTCGCGATACGCTGCATCTGTCTCCATCACGGCCGGGATCGGCGGTGTTTTGCTGGTATCGGCCGGCTTAATCTCCAGCCGCACGACGCCGTAATTGGCGCCCAATTGGTCGAGGTTTGATCCTGTCGCATAAGCGAGCATATTGGCGCGCGCCCCATCATTCACCCGCTGGCGCACGATCAATTCCCGGTATGCGCACACCTCAAGCAGCTTGGCGACCGGGTCAGACTCAAGGTCTGCCGCCGTCAGGCTTGCATCGCGCGCCAGCAGGTCAGCCTTCATGGCAGCGAGTATCGTCTCGTAGTCGAGCGGCTCGATCACCGCCGGTGCGGGGATGTTGGCGAAATCAATAACAGCAACGCTCACAGCACGATCCCATCCAGCGCGACCGGCGTCCCGTCAGGCGTATAGATGCCGGAGACGCTGATCTGCAGCCGGCCATCGTCAGTAGGCGTATCCACACGCACGCTGCTTAGCGAGAGACGCGGCTCCCAGCGCTTCAGCGCATCGGCCGTAGCAATAATTACATCCATCACACCGCCGCGATTCATCGGCGCATCAGTCAGCTCAAACAAGCGCGAGCCATAATCACGCCGCATCACCCGACTACCGAGCGGCGTGCCGAGAATATCGGCAATTGACTGGCGCAGATGCGCAATGCCGGTGAGCCGCTGGCCGGTAGAATTGTCCATGCCGATCATCATTGCGGCGCCCCCGTATTGCCCATGCCCGGCGTGACACCGCCATGCGTGTGCGTGTCGAGGCTGATGCCGCCCGCAACCACGTCACCCGTGGTGGTGATGGAGCCGGATTGCGTGGTGTTGCCCGCCTTGGTCTCGTTGCCGTTATGGATAAAATCGCCATCAAGGGTCAACTGGCCGATAAAGTGGATCGTGCTGCTGATCAGCTCTGTGCTTGCGCCAGCCGGCAGTGTGGCACGCAAATGGTGGGCAGCACGGTCGTAGGATATAACTGCGCCATCCTTATATGTGCGAATATCCAGATCAGACGTATCGCCGTTGGCCGGATGCGCGCTCTGATAGATCGCCGGCAACACAAAGCCGTTACCAATCTCGCCCGACGGTGAAATCACCGCCACCTGCTCGCCGATCTCCGGCGCGTCCCATGTGGTATCGCCGCCGGCGCGATGCGTCAGCCACGGCAGCCAGCCGGTCACCAGATCGCCAATCGCCACTTTCAGTCGCCCGGTGGCATAGTTGGCATCAGCCACCGTGCCCAGCAGTGCAATATTATGCATCTGCCGCTCAAGGCGCTCGATGCGCTGCAGGAGTGCAAGCATCGGATCACTCATGCCGGCACGTAGTCCGCTTCATGCCCGGCACCCACCGCAGGCGGCTGACCGATACGCACATCGGTTAATGGTCCGTAATCATTCACCGGCGCAGCTCCAAGCCGAATATCTTGATCCCATGTGACAGACCAGATTGAGAATCCAGCCTTGTCCGCCGTAATATTGGTCATGCCCTGCAGCTGGTTGATGCGGGCGCAGCCGACACCGGCTAGACCCCAGTTGTTTTGATGAATCAGCACAGCCACAGCCTCAGCTAGATCCACACAACCGGCCTCGCGCTTGTTGCGATCATTGGCAAAGCGTGCCAGCACATAGGCCGCCATGCGGCAACTCACATCAAACTGGCCAGTACCGGGATCAGATAATGGCTTGCAGCCCAGAATAGCCACCAGCACGGCTGGCGCATGAATAGCCACACGGCCACCCGCATCACCGGCGAACTGGCCGGCATAGGGCTCGCACTGCGCCAGAGAGGGGATCGCAGCGCTGATCCCTGCAACGGCAGCAGACTGGAGTTCAGTCAGGGTGACCATCAGTGGTAATCCGCCAGCGTTGCCGCATCGAATACGGGCGCATCTGCCCTGGTCTCAGGCATCGATGTTGCGGGCGTCAGCTGTTGCGCCGCATCCATCCCCAGATGAATCACGCCTTTGGCAATACCCTCCAGCGTTTTGATCGCGGCCTTGTAGCGCTTCTCGACATGCTCCGGCGGCAGATCGTCATACAGATTATAGCGTGCTATTGCGCGCGCCAGCTTTTTGATTAACAGTGGCGTGCTTGCCAACGGCAGGTTGTATTTTGATTGCAGATAGCCGTTGATCTCATCATCGGCATCCGCCAGCGCTGCATTGAGCACAACATCATCGATCGCTCCGGTTGGCGGTGTGGCGCGATCCGTCAACTGAATCAGCTCATCCAGGCCGAAGCGATCGATCATCTCCTGCTTGCTGGCGTAGTTCATCTCTTATGCGTCAGCCAGAGCCGCATCGCGTTCAGCAGCAGTCACGCTGTAGCCGAGGATCGCTTCAATCGCTTCGGTTTTCGGCTTGCCGGACTTTGTCCACGCCTCGCCATCATCGGCGTCCAACTGATCCGTTGCGCTCCGGATCGCTTCGCCCAACTGATCGCCATCTTCCGGCTTGCGTGGAGCAGGGGTCATTTCAGCCTCAACAGCAGAGCCAGACTCAATCAGCGCCCGGGCATCGGCATCGTCCAGCTCCAATACATCTTCGCCGGGCTGCATGATTTCGCCATTGATTTTACTTGGATTGACAATCTTCACGAACATCTGTTACCTCTCTTATTCCATCGTATTTGGCAGGCTGGCCGGAGGATTTTGAGTCCATCCGGCCAGCACCCTCACTCTTCAGGCGTGCGTTTCGGCTGATTAGCCTACGTTCTGCAGCAGGAAGCCGGAGGTGATACCGGAGAGCACCGGCACACGCTCATAGCCAACCGGATAGATCCAGCTCTTGCAGTTCTTGTCGTAGTACGGCTCTTCAACCAGCGGATTGCCATCCATCGTGTAGGTGTAGCCATAGGATGGCTCCTCCAGCGTGGAGGCCATGCTCGGCACATAGGCCAGCACAGCATCATTGCCCCAGATATCGGTTGATACACCCGCATCATTGAAGCTGATCGCTACGCCAACCACCACCTTCTGGAGGTTCCAGATGCTGGCCAGCATTTCAGCCGTCACGGAATCGGAGCTGGTGTATTTGAAGCGATTGAGCACATTGGCGTTGTTTTTGGCCGCATTGAACGCCTTGGCCGACAGCACAATCACATTCGGATAGATGCCGACCGAGCTGCGAATCGCTTCGCGCCCCGCATCAATATCGGTGATCGGATTATTGGCATCGTTTGTCCACTTGGCTGCAGCCAGATCGACCTTGTGATTGGCATCGTAGTTATTGGGATCACGCGCCAGCGCGGCCTGATCGTTTTCGAGCGCAAGGGATAGTGAGCTCATCACCATATTGACTGCTCGTGTTCCCAGATCGATGCCGGGCACAGCCTTGGCATCACGCAGGTGCTCGCGCGGCACCTGGCCTTCGAGCGAATCATCAACCAGCGCGAATGGCTTGCCGGTGTAGCCGAACTGCACGCGCTTGGTCGGTCCGCCTGGCACGCGGCGAGCCGCATAGAGCTTGAAGCTCTCTTTGCCGAACTCAATCACCTGGCCGCCGGATACCCCGACAGGCACGCGGGGGAACAGTGCGTTGCCGACATGCTCGGCGTGCTTGTAACCCTGAACTACGTTACTGAGGATCGGATCGATGACCCGCACCTGTGAATTATTCATACCCATATTTCAATCTCCTTAAGTTATCTGTTCTTAATTCTGGATCAGCAGCACTTCGATGAAGTCGCCGGCTGCGGCTGCGGCCTGTAGCGCCCGGCCAACTGTGACGCCTGTGGTTTTGGTAACAGCCCGGCCTGTTGCATCTGTTTCGACCGCAGCGCCCGCCGCAATAGCGCCGCCGGCCTCAACAATGGCCGTGCCGACCACATCGATCGCCAGGCCTGCATTCAGCGTGGCATCTTCCCTAGCCACGCCAAGGGTGTTGACCCCGGCGCCAGCCTGAGTGTTGCCGGGGGTGACAAAACGGTGCTTTGTGATTGCGCCAGATGCCACGATGGACAGTGTTAAAATGGAAATGGATTGCATACTCATGGTTTATTCTCCTGTTGAGACGGCCTTGACCGCAGTGATATAATCAACCTTGTTGGACTCCGCGAAGGCGATCGCTTTAGCATGGATCGCGGCCTTTTCGCTGTTCACCTCAAAACCGGCCGGCACATTCACAGTCACCCCCAGTCCTTTATCAACTTCATCGCCCGATGCGTGCTCACCGAATTCAACAACCTTCGGCTGCGCATCCAGATAGCCCTTCATAAATTCCAGCGGCGTTTTCTTCACAGTCTCCTCGCCTTCTGCGAAATCGACCGTGGCCTCATGCTCCAGGCCGGCCATGAACTCGATCAGATTATCTTTCTGCGCCGGCATCACCTTGCCTGCATTCACCAGCGCTTCGACAAAGTCGGCACACGCGCTGCGGTGTGCCAACCGCTCCCGCTCCACCAATGCCTGTTCACGCTCGGAGAACGCCGCATTCTGGGCATTCAGTTCTTCCTGCCGGGCATCCAGCTCCGCCTGTCTGGCGGCAAGTTCTTCAGGTGTCATCTCACCCTCCTTTAATGTTTTTTCTGAAAATGCAGGGGTGATTTCCCCTTGGGGTTGTTCTTTTTTTTCTTTCGCCGCTTCGGCCTGGAGATAATCAACGTCATATCCCGAGACGGCCACGTCGGCATCCTCTTTGCCGAACTTAGCCAGAATCCACTCACGCAGATTGCGCCACATACCAGCCTCGATACGATCCTCAAATTCTCCGAACTCCACCGTAAGGATATCGCCATCACCTTCCCCTTCCCCAAACTCAAACCCGCTGAGCCCTTTAATGGCAGGCGCCTGTGCGCCGAGAAAGCCAAGGTGACGCGGATACCATACGCCGGGAGCCGGGTTCAATTCATTGTCGGGGTGGTAGAAAGACATACTGCGTTTTTTGAAAGCGCCGGAGTTATGCAGCTCAGCAAAATCGGGATTCACCTGTTTGGGAGTGACATAAAAATCAGCACCATCCACAGCACATGATTCAATCCAGCCATAGGCCGGCGCCTTGCCTTCGGGATGGCCAATCACCAGGGGTGCTTCGTGCAGATCAGGGTTGTATGCTTTTGCGGACTCCGCCAGATCGGCAGCGGTAATGGTCACCTTCTGGCCAAGCCTTGTGGTGTGCGTGCCTGCGATAAATGCATGGATGGGTTTGGTTTCGCCTGCTTTCCTGTTTGCCATAGGGCGAACCATAGGGGGTAAAAAAAACGATCCCTCCGGAACCGCTTCCGCAGGGATCGCATCTTCACCTGTCATGGGTAAGATGCCTCGGTTATGCGGTATTGGCAAGGATTGGCCTGCGGCGGGACGCCCCTACAATGAAATGCGGTTATACATCGCGTAATGATTTCATTGCAGCGCAGCGGCAATATGATCATCGATGATGTGCAGAATCTCCGCCTCATCGTCGCTACTGATGCCCAGGAACGGCCGGGCGGGGATGGCGCCATCTTCCGAGCCGAACTGGTGGGTCGCGCCGTAGATCAGATTGGTGCCGAATTCCAGTTCATTGCCGCTGTTATTGTAGTGCAAGGATCCCATCAGGTCACCATGCTCAATCAACACCTTGTCAGCGTTCTTCTTTTTGCGCGCCAGCGTACTTTCGGCCAATGGCTCCCATTGCTTGCCTTCCGGATCCACGCCATCGGCAAAGCGCTGCCGGTGGGATCGAATCAGGTGTTCACCAATCTCCGTAAGTGCAGGGGATATATCTCCGGCCACCTGCGCCAGCCGCTTTAGCCTGGCTTTCACTTCCTTATCATCGTAGGTGATGTGGATAATGCTTGCGCCTGCCATGATAATCTCCTATAATGCTCCTGATCTCATGTGCGCTAGAGGGTTCCGGCTACCCGGCAATGACGTACAGAGAGAAAGGCTGCGCCGGAACGCAGCCTTTCTTATTTTACTGCGCGCTTATAGAGGCGAACCCCGCGCCTGTTCTTATCCACCTTCCGATTAAAATCATCTGAGCTTTCCGATGTGTGTACGGTTATGCCTTCCCATGCCCCGGTGTTGCGCTGCATAACAATCAAGGCAAGATATTGCTCGCCGCCAACAATGTAGCGACTCACATACGCTCGGCTGGTAATGGCTGTCGCCTCTTTGCGATGCCATTCAACCCACGTCCAAATCTCATCAGGATGCTTCAGGGAATCAGCCAGCATATTCAATTGCGCGCTGCGGGTACCTTTACCCATCTTCCACCTGCCAGAATCGTTTTTAAACATGGCATCAGAAATCACCACAGCCTCGCCGCTAACATCGGTGAAGATGACTGGTTTTCCTACATCTGCCTTAAATTGCTTCAGGAACAGTCGGGCATATTTTTCATCCTGCCCTTTTGGCATGGGCGGCAATAGCTTGTCCTTGGGAAACGAACGGGGATCCTGCATCAAATCCGGCGCGCCGCGCTCCGGCACCACCTTGAAATCATGTTTGCCGGTTTGGTCAAAGGGGAATGGAGATACATCACTGGCGCGCAGGGCGTGCGCATGCATCCAGGATGATCGACCCGGCGCATAAGCCCAGCCGGGGCCAACACCCTCAGGCACGGTGAGGGTGCGCGGATTCGGGCCGCGTGTGCCGATCTCCACTTTGCGCATGGAAAGATTGGGAGAGTCGGATATTTTCAGCCCCTTGCGATTCAATGCCGCCTTGCTGTGGCCGGTCACGGTGCATTTGCAGCCAAAACCATTCGGTGGGTAATTCGTATCCCAGAATGGATCATCCTTCGGCAGGATCAGGCCATCCCATTGCACATGCTGCTGACGGGCATTTTCAGATGCGGGCGAGTGGTGATATTGCCAGTAGTCCAGCTTCTGCAGCTGGGCATATCGTCCGGCCTGATAGCTGGTGCGCAGGTTGGTTTCATAGATCACGCGCGAACGCCAGCCGCGCTTGCCGTTATATTCCCAGCCATGCGCCTCTACGATGCGATCAAACTCTTTGCGGAATTCGGCCAGGGTAGAGCCGTTTTCAATAGCCTTCTGAACCGATGCCTGGAAATCCTCCAGCAGCGCCATGCGATTGGCGCCGGCCACCACAAAGGCGTGGTCATGATTGCCGTGGATCATATCTGTCCATGAGCGAGTTGGCAGCGCCAGTTTCTTTCTGAAAAAGGCGATCTGCGCATCAAACGGCAAAGAGCCGTGCTTCACCGCCATGAGAGATACTCTGTAACATAGTTATAACACGCTAGAGCAAGGGGGTTCGTTTTTTTGTGTCTGTTGGTGCGTCGGACTCTGTAAAAGCGACTCAGCGGCGATTCTGCGGGCTCACCTCTCACGGTTTACCTCATACTGCCCCGTCAACTCTGCCGTTGTCAATGCTTTGGCCATCACCTCGGTGATCTTCTCTGTGCTCATATCGCCCAGCAGCTCCGGCAGCCGGTTAGCGAATTCAGACAGATCGGCCACTTCATCGAGCAGGCCGCGCACCTGGTTAATCATGGCATCGGTGATCGGTGCAGCCTCTTTGGCCAACTGATCCGCCAGCAGCTCTGCAGCATCCGGCGCCGCCGCATGTTCGGCAAAGGATGCCGGGGGGCTGCCACCCGTCTTCGCGGGGGTGGCGGCAGGTGTGGTATTGGACATGGGCGCGGATGGATCCCCCAGCTTCACATCGTACTGCTCTTCCACATAGACCTGATCGAGATGGCGGCCGGATGCCTGGCTCAGCTTCAGATCGCGATCCGCCTTTTCACCCAGATCTTCGCAATCTTCCATATCGCGCCAGATATGCGGCGCTGCAGCACCGGGAAAGTTGAACTCGGTAAACCAGTACATCAGCGTTTCATTCAGCGTGTCCGAAAGCAGATCGGCATCGGATTTGGCAACGGCATCCTTGACCCCTTCATGCACATTACCCAGTGCCTGACTGCCGCGATCGCCCTGTGATGTGGTCAGCGTTTGCGACAGCACCGCCGTGGTAATGGCCTGATCCATGCGATCAATCAGTTGCTCATGCGTGCTGATGCCCGATTTTGCCGCCTCAATCAACTCCACTGCCATGCCTTCAGGTACTGCGGTGACCGAATTGGAACGCAGGGCGCGCAAGGCATCCAGCATCCTGTTTTTGGTCGCTTCATCGGCATCGGATGGATAAGTGCCCTTAGCCGATGGCGAGCCGAATTTATCGATAAACTGCAGCCACAGCCCCATGCCTTCGCGCTTGAATCGCACCGGCCAGTAGAGCCAGTAGCCCAGGCCAGTGCCATACGGGTTGTCATCATCCAGCCCGCCCACCGAATGCACGATGAATTTGCGCGGCGGCAGTTCTTCACCCTCAAAAGGCTTGTCACGTGTTTTCAGGCGCAGCACCGGCTCCAGCCGCAAGGCGCGCTTCACATCCTCATAACTGTTGCTGGCAGGCGTGCTGGTGTGCAGTGGTGCAAACACAAAACGCTGTGATCGCTTGATTTTGATCGCAGCCGGCCAGATCATGCCATCTTTGAGACTCCAGATGATTTCACCCACGCCCCAGCCCTTGAGCAGCGCCTGCAGCAGAAATCTCTCTGTCAGCCGATCAAAGCGCAGCGATCGAATCATCTCCTCCGCTGCTTCGGCGGCACGCTTATCCAGCGCCGAATCGCCGCCGGCGCGCACATCATAATCGCGCGATGTAACCGCTGTGATGCGTTGTTGCAGACATGATCGCACCCGATCATCACGATAGACATCCTCATAGACCGAGAGCTTGCCGCCCACGGATTTAAGTACTTTATCTTCATTGATGCGGATATTGCCCAGATAACCGCGCGTGATATCAACTTGCGGATCATCGCTGGCATACTCGATGGTGAGATCGCTGCTTATTTTTGTTGTACTTGTCATTTCACCACCCCGTCGACCGCAATAGCAGTGCCAGCGGCACATAGAGAGCCAGCAGCCAGACACTGATTGCATAGCGCCTGATACGCTTTTCCAGCGCCTGCGTGGATCGTTTGTTGATTTCATCCAGCGTGGAGAGCAGACGCGCTTCTGTTTGATGGTCGGCCAATGCGTAAGGCTCATTAAACTCAACCATCAGCATGCCGGGAAGGGTAGCCTGCTGTGGTGACATCAGCGCCACTGAGAGGGCAAAGCCGCAAGCAAAACCAAAAGCCAGCCACAGATCGGCATGATGACCGCCAAACAGCCCCGCCGCTGTAAACAACGCTGACGCGGCCAGCCATAGATGCCCCATGTTGCCCGCGCGTGTCACCACCGCCAGTTCACGTGCAATCAGGCGATCATGCATGCGCCGCGCTTCATCGATAAGCAGCTGCACCACTTCCTGCCTGGCCGGCTCCGGCAGTGGTGATGATTGCCCTGTTTCAACATTCAATACGACATTCAGTGCATCATCGTTACTCATGTTTAGCTTTGTCTTGTCAGCCATAAAAGACTCCTATCGCGCGCCGGAAATGCCGGCGCTTGCTCCCATAAATGCGCCATAGTCAATATCCATTTCGCCCGTGTAGGCGGAACGGTCGGATGGCTTCGCATCGGTTACAAAATCAACGTCGGCAACCGGCGTGGATGCCGCCTCGCAGGCCAGCGCCAGCGCCCAGAAGCGGTCGGCATGGCCGGCGGCGGTGCGTTCGGCGGTGAAGCGGATGTTGCCGGCGGCAGTGACCGTTTTGGTGACGGCACGCAGATCGGCGCGCACCACCGGATCGTAGGGGATGCGCAACTTGCGATCCTCCATGCGGCCGCGCACCGGATAGGCCATCGCCTCTTTGACTTGCCCGGAGAAGGTGACCAGCTCCACGCGATGCGCACCGAACTTCGCCTGGGCATCATCGCCCCAGCCGATGCCGAGGCCTGTATAGTCGAAATCGGTGCGGCGGCAGTGCGCAATCCACGGCCAGATGATCTTCTCCTGATCCGGCTTGCTCATCTTCTTCAGCGTGATGATCTTGCGCGTATAGAAGACATCGCCCAGTTTCTCGATAATCCACAGCACGGTCAGATCGCTGGTGCGGCCGATATCGAGCCCGGCATAGAATTGCCGCTTCGATGCAGTGCTGACAAACGCATCGTAATCGATTTCCCAGGGCTCACCGGCGCCATATTCGCATGAGGCGATCAGGTCGTATTCCAGGAAGGCGCCATCATCATCGCCCGGGATGCACATATATTCCTGCTGGAATGATTCATCGTCAGCACAGCCATTGCGGATAAAGTCGAAATAGTCCGCCTCATCCATATCCTGCTGCTCGGCGTCAACTGGCAGCGCCTGCTGCAGTTTGTAGAGGAAGCCCTGATCGAGCGCATCCTGCAGCGTCACTCTGTGCAGGCTCAGCTTTTTCGGATTGCCTTTTTCCCTGGCTTCGGTGATCAGTTCATTGAAGAAGTTCTTACTGCCGCGATGGGTGGAGATCACCTCCATCTGGCCGCCCCATGTCAGGCCTGGGTAGGCAATGCTCCACATCTGGCGCGGATCGTTGCCGAGGGCAAACTCATCGAGCACACGGCCGCCGCGCTTGCCGGCCTGCGCATCGGGGTTGGAGCTCATGGAGTAGATGCAGCGGCCGGAGGCGAAACGCAGCACCTGCGCGGAGATGTTGCGCTTCTCATCGAGCACCACCTCGCCCAGATCCTGCGCAGCGGCATCGAATGCCTTCGCCCACATCTTGCAATCCATCAGAAACAGCTTGGCCTGAATCTCATCGCGGGAAGATACCCACATGTCCCACTTTGCACCGGCCACAGAAACCCGCTCAACCAGCGGATAGGCAGTGCTCCACGATAAGCCGATCTGGCGCGACTTCTCCATCAATTTCAGCCGGGATCGATCCTTGATCCAGCGCTCCTGATACGGGAGAAAGATCGCGTCGGGGTTGGCGGGGATGCATTTTGCGCGACCCATGCGGCTAGCCTACCTCATGCCCAATACGTCGCGCCGGATCCGCTCCACTGTTTCGGGTGATACACCGGCCTGTGCCGCCACGGCGCCGGCCTTCTCGGCCGCCTCTTCGCGGGCGCGCCGGCGCTCATCTTCACGGATATCGCGCTCGCGATCTTCATTGATGGCTGCGGCTTTCTCCAACCGTCCGATCGTCAGCGCCATGCTGTTGAGCATATCCTCATCCATCTCGATGGTGCCATTGTAAGCATCGCGCGTTTTGGCGAAGGCGAGCAGCTGCAGCATCTGGTTGGTGGTGCGGTTGGTGTGCACCGGATCACCGGCGAACTCGCGCTCCATCGCGCGGATCTCCTGCATGCGCGCCGATATCGATTTCTGCCGCTTGCCGAGCCGCGCCACTGCCGAGCGGCTGATCGGCTCATCCAGCTCAATGCCGCGCGCTTTGATCTGCGCCATCAGCCAGCGGTGATGGCCATCATAATCGCGATGGCCGGACTCCCGGATGCGATCGATCAGCTCATCACGCAGATCCTGCGGTAGTTGCGATATTTTACTCGGTGGCGCCATTATTCCCCCGGTCTCGGGCGAGCCACGCCCGGGTGACGCGCACGCCCCATGCCGACATCCACGCCGCGCTGGGTGGCCTTGGCCACAATCATCCCCGCGCCAGCCCGCTCTGTCGTAATCAGCCCCTGCTCTTCCAGCCAAGCGATATCCGCGCTCACCACATCGGCCGACACGCTGTGGCCATACTCCGAGAGCAGGCCATGCAGCACATAGTGATTGATGGCGTAATCCGGATCATCCGCCAGCGCGCGGAGAATCACCAAGCGACGATGCTCGCGTTCAATATCAGACAGTGCCATTACTTCTCCTTATTGATCAGGAATTCATGGATCAGATCCAGCGTGTGCATCTTGCCTTTGATCTCGGAGAGCTGGCGATCCATATTGTTCATGCGTTCGTATAGTGGCTTTAGTTCAGGGTGACCCACCGCAGACTTCAAGCGCTCTTCAATATGCGCCAGCTGCACAGCGTGCGTCTCCAGCTGCTCCTTGGTCACTTTGTTTTTGTTGCTGTTCCAGACAAAGAACCAGAGGCTGAGATTGATCGCGATCACAATCAGCTGCAGGATTAATCGGATATCCTGATAGTTCAGATGCATCACCATCGCTCCTGCATCTGCTGGCACTGCACGCAGCGCACCGCATGTGGCAGCACAGCCAATCGCGCCGGCGGGATCAGTGCATCGCATTCGCAGCACACACGTTCACCATCATCATTCAGGCAAGGCGATTCATGGCGCGCCTGTGTGACGCGGGCAATGGCATCGGCGCGGGCGTTCGCCTCGTGTTGCTCTGCCAGATCAGCGAGATCAGCCATGCTGCCCCTCCCCGATGATTCTGGTTTTATCTTTGGAGCCCGCAGAGCTGCCGAACCAAAAGTTGAGGATCTGCACCTGTGCGGCCGTGAGGATGCCGATCAGCGACCCGAAGAGGATCTGTTGCTGATCGGGTACGGCTACCTTGCCGGCCATAAAGCAATACATGACCACGCCGTAGGCGATGGTATAGGCGACGGATAACACCACCTGCGGCTCTTTGCCTGTTTTCGCGGCCATCTGCCGGGCGCTATCGCGATCATGGGCGGCGATCTTCTCTGCCTCCAGCCCCAGCTTCTTCAGCTGCACCTTGAATGCTTGATCCGCCTCTTTGAGCTTGAGCAACTGCTCCGGTGTCGCCTTGGCGACCGCGCTGGCCAGCTGCTCCTGCTCCTGCCCCTCCTGCGGCGTGACACCCAACGCATTCAGCCCGGCGCGCACCGCAGTGCCGGCCAATGGCCCCCCGATCACTGTGGCGATGGTGGGCGCGATGGTGGATAGCATCCCCTTCAGATCAAAGCTCATCTGCTTGCTCCCCGGCAGCTTTTTGGGCACTGGCCTGCAGGCAAGCGAGCGCCTTTTCATAGAAGGCCATACGCTCCTCCAAGCCATTGTAGCCACCGTTGATGATGCGGGTGATGCGGCGCATATCGCCAACATCGGCCAGATCATTGAGCGCGTGTTGATCCCAGAACCATGCCGCCGACATCGCCACCAGCCCCGGCTGCTCCAGTAGGTGCGGCGCATTGACAAAATCGATGCCCAATGCGCGGCTGGCCGCGGTGTAATTGTTGCGGCCGGTCAGCTGGATCAATCCGCGCCCCATAAACCGCTTGCCATCTCCCGGTTCGGTGTTGCCAAGATCGATGCGCCCTTCGTAGCGTTGCTGCCAGGGCATCGGTCCCCAGATCTCTTTCACATAGCGTAGCCGGCCGGATTCATGACCGACCTGGGCAACAAATGCGGCGATGCGCAATGGCGAATTGATCTCAAAGCATCTGCAAGCCCACGTCACCAGCGGGCTCCACTTTTCAGCACGCGCCTTTGGAATGCCGAATACATCCATCAATTGTTGTGCGGTGATCTGCATCTGATACGCCCCTCCATC